>ERZ1106915.760-NODE-760-length-38769-cov-4.303689_pt1 | contig 38769 bp, 39 predicted proteins | sample MGYA00403653_ERZ1106915 | MGnify/ENA primary metagenome ERZ1106915 (study PRJEB35170, sample SAMEA104062404) | human gut metagenome | biome: human gut; feature: human-associated habitat; material: faeces | place: Denmark | collected 2012-06-06 ... | reverse complement strand
TCAGAAGGACGTCCCAAAGGACCTACCACATCATGGAAAGCATCCCCAGCCTTCAGGGAGGACATTTCAAGGGTTCCTGCTCCAACAATCTGGAAAACGATAGTAATCGTTCCCGCTTCTCTGTCATAATCGCAGATTGTAAGCGGAATTCTTTCCGCATCCGCATCCTTTCTTACGATTACAAACTGTCCTGGTTCACAGGATTTTGCAACCCTTTTCGCTTCCACTACCATCAGAAAAATGTTCGTGGTCAGTTCTCTTGCCTGTAAAATCTGATACATTTATTACAGCTACAGTCACATATGTCTCATCATGAATAGCATTTGATAATGTTAATGTTCCAATATCATCTGTAGCTGGGAGAGAATTGAGTAGGGTAGATGGTTCGCCAGTGCAAGTTCTTCCTAAAATCATTCAATTACCTCCTTTTTATCTACTAAAACAACTTTAATATTATATAAATTTGATTCTCTTGTAACCAATAACGAAAACTGTTGATTGTCTGTTGGGACTTTTACATAATTACTATAAATTGTATAAATCCGCCCACCTGTCTCTACTTGTAATTCAAAATATGATTTATAACCATCAGAATTAGAATATGAGCCTTCTCTATAAATTACATCTGCTGATGTTTTTTCTCCTGTAAAATGGACAATAGAGGTATTTAGATTAGGTTTTTCAAAAAGATATATATCACTATGATCTCCAGCTACTTCAAAACCAATATCATATGTGATAGAATTATTTCTTAAATCAATTTTATCTCCATCAATATACTCCACATCTTTTTCTGATGTAGCATTCGTAGAAATAATATTTGATTTAACTTCAATTGCTCCAATATCAGCCATGTTATTTACTTCCAAAGGAGAGAATACTTGTGCCTGAATATATTGTACAGAAAATAAAATAAATCCTGTATCTATTTCCATTCCGTGAACAGTTTTCCCTGTCGCACGAACATAATATTCCTTACCATTCTCCAATTTTGATATTACATATTTCATAGAATTTACATCACTAGCAATTTCTCCAGAATCTTGTAATAATTGCATACTGTAATTGTACAATTTTATATTGTATGTGTTCAAATCTTCGTTTTCTGACTGTGCATATGAAACATTGATTTCATATGTAGATGCTCTTACAATATCTGAATCATTAAGTGATAATTTAAAATCTGGTTCACTAAAACAATAAAAAGGAGTGCCTATAGCCTGAGTCTCTGATTCTACACCATCACTATCAATTACTGTAATATATGCAATATAATATTCTCCATTAACTAACTTGCTAGTAGGAGATAAATCTGGTTTACTTGTGTCAATCATATTAAATTCTTGCTTCATTTGGTTAGAATCAGTCATATCATAAACTGTCTCACCAGTTTCATTTTTCTTAATAATACAATGGACTTGACGAATCTGATTGCCTTTCCATGTAAAATTAATAATTGTCCCTTTTGATGCGTCAAAAGGTTGTATAGGATGTATTTGTGCTACCAATTTAACACCTCCTTTTTATAAAATTTTGTGTGTAAAATTCAGATTATCGGAACATTGAAAAATATACTTCAAATTTAATATTATTTAAGACTACAAATGGTACTATAAGTTTGGCTGCTGGAGCTTCTAATGATTTTAAAAGTTCATTTGAAATACCAAGTGGCTATATAATTTTGGGACTATGTTCTTTCGATACAGCTGGATTTGTTCCATTGTGTTTTAATGCAATAATGGTTGGTTCAAATTATGTATCTATTGGTTTAACAAACACATCTAATAATGCGTTAAATAATATAGCTTATAGTATTACTATATCTTGCGTAAAGAATAATATCTGATCTATAAATTCAGATTATCAGAACATGATTGAAACTAAGGTCGATAAGCGATGTTCTTTGCCAGCAAATACAGATTTTAATACTGTTTTGACCAGTGGATTTTATAGATTAAGTGATACAACGCAAGGTACAAACGCTCCGCCAGACGGATCATGGGGACAAATGCTTGTAATATCTGGTGGTGGAGACACAATAACACAGATTGTATTCAGTTATAATACTTCCGAGCGTTTTAATCTAAGAAGTGGGGTTTGTAAAGCCCTTGGTGGAAGTAAAGATTCATGGACAGAATGGAAAGTTTTTAAATCCGCTTAGTTATTTGAACTGCACCCACGAAGTCCACGAACCTGCATTAATCCTATGTCTTTCCCAAAAATTTCCGCTTGTGTTAATAAAAATGTGCCAAATCCAATTATTTGTGCCATTGTAAGTATAACCATCACTAACGGTTACAAATAAAACCCCGTAACAGTAACCGTCATAAGGATTTCCTTTACTTGTTCCTGCATTACTTGAGACATTATATCTTCCTTGTGTAAGATATGTATCAAATCCAAAGTTGCCGGAGATGTAACCCTCAAGACGTTTATCATATGACGATTTCACAGAATCTAATGATGATTTCACAGAATCATATGATTTAGAGAGTTCTGATGCTTTGTTCTGATAATCTGAAATATGGGAAGTTAAATCAATCTGTAACTTGCTCAAATCAGTCTGTAATTTTGTCACATTAGCTTTCAAATTACTAATCAAAAATGCGCTCCAACTCAATGCTCCTTTGACACCTTCAAGCACAGTTGCCAATGGATTTTTTGATTTTACTTTTCCAAGAGAGGGAATAATATAATTGAGAGGTTCATTATTTTCAGGGGTTTCTGTATAATTTGGTAATTTAGAAGTATCTACATCTGTATGGTTCGTATCTGTAGTAGTAGGATAAATTCCATTATAATCTTCAAAGGCTGGCTGTTGTAATCCAGTAATAGCAGCACTTTGATCTGCGTTATATGAATCGTCCTGAGATGGGTTTACGATACGGATAGTTTCTGCAACCAATCCCTGTGTAGGAACTTTTTTTGCATGAAAATAAATCTTTCCAACAGCGGATGATACCCAGATATTAGCTTTACTTCCAGCCTTTTGACTACTTGATGCAAAATATACATCCACGATGCTTTCATCTAAAACAAGAGTATTATCAAGTGTACACATATATGTTCCATCTTCCTGCGTTTTAAATTCCCCCGGCAGGAGAGTAACATTGCTTAAAATTGCAGAATTTCGTCCACTTGTATAGCCAGCGACTTTCTGCCCGTTATGATAAATAGACATAAGAATGAAACCATCCTTTCATTTATAATTTTTTATACTGGAAGAATAAATAATTCTTCCCATTTATTCATAGGCGCACATACATAAACTATATCATTCTCATTATAAGATTGAGAACTTTTGGCTGTATATTTACCACCTTTATATTCGATTTGATATTTACCATCACTTATTTTCTTCAAAATTCTGGCTCTAAATGTTTTATCAAAAGGAGCCTCTTTTATTAAAGATTGAACTTGAGAGAATATAGTAGTGGTAATACTTTTAATTACTTCTTGGTAGTTCATAAAAATAAACCTCCAATATAAAATATGACAGCCCTGTTATAAGCAGAGCTGTCACAAAAATTAGAATTTAAACTTAGAACGTTGCTGTGTCATTGTAAGACTAAGATTTTCATACAATGCTTTGGCAAATCCATCTGGATCTTGCACGTTTTGAAGTACAATTTTATCAATCGGTGCATTCACAGTGTAGGACGCATTATTGACCTGTGTACTGCTCTTGGACATAGCTTCTATGCCCCTCTTCAATCCATCTGCGTAGGCTTGTCCATATCCTTTATCCACATTTGAAATCAATCTATGACGCTGTTCAGCATTTACAATCTGTTCACCAGCCTTGAGGATGTATGGATACTCTTTAGGATCAAGTGCTTTCAATCCCATAGACTTCATCCATGCTTCTTCACTGTCCTCGGTACTTTTTCCTACAACACCAGCTTCCAAACCACTGTGAGCGATGCCAGCTTTCTTACGATTAATTTCTGCACCGGGTCCATTGTTTTCGTCCTTATTAGACCAAGCGCTCTTTCCAGGTCCATCAGATTTACTATGATGTTTCTTTTTGGAACTAGAATCGTCATCCTCATCTTCGTCATCATCATCACGTTCAGATTCTTTTAGTGCTTTCTTAACATCTTTTAGAACGCTCAACATCTCAGATACATCTTTTGTAAGTTGTTGCCAACTGGTAGTCTGTTCTCCAATTAATTTGGAATTTTCTTCATACTGACGTAGAGAAGCAAGTAAATCTTGTCCAGATGTTTTCAAATCATCTTTAATACCAGCAAGAACTTGTTCCGCACTGGAACCAGAAGCACCCGTTACATCTTTGCTGTATTGAAGGACATTCATAAGATTAGCATCAGCAGAAATCAGACCTTTATTAAGTTGATTTAAAAGTATTTGAATCTGTGTCTGTGCTTCATTCGCTGTAATAGTACCAGCCTTATACGCTTCAATATAACTATTCAGAAGATTATAGATTCTCTCTGTAGACTGAATCTGATCCTCATACGCTTTCAGTTGAGAAGCATTCTGTTCATACCGATTCTTAAACACAGTATAAATGTCATTATCATTACCAGATAGAACCTTATCTTTCCAACCAGAACCAAGATAATCAGTAGCAAGAGTAGCATTTTGAGCCTTGGTTACATTCTCGGCAATCTCAGACCACTTATCTTTGATTTTGTCTAAGGCTTCGAGCTGTTCGTCAACCTTATCATTGTAATCATCCAGTTGTTTATTGAGAGCATCTAACTCTTCTTGCAGATCATTCTTTGTTTTTGCAAATTCAGCATCTTGGAATTCTTTCTGTGCGTTACGAATATTGTCTGTGTTCGTCTCGTAGACAATCTCGCCGTTACGGGTTCATTCTGTTACTTTCGGTCATCGACCTACTGACCATATATTAATATGGCGATACGTCATTTCTGGCGTATTCTCACATTTCTTTTATTTGGGATTATTTTGTGAGATCGGACTGGATCTTCACCCTCTTGTCTTCTTAGAAGAGTAGGGGAATAGCGAAGGTTATATGATTACTCATGCAACCGTTACAGTCTCTAAGGATTTTGAATTTAGACATAAGAAAAGACACCTTAGTTGGTGTCTTCTTGAGAATCGAGCATATGAATTATTCCATCTATGTCAGGAGTCATAAAATGTTTATTGCCATTTTCGCATTGTTTCAAATAATCTTGACAAGCTTGTACAATAATAGGTTCATTATCATCAATTTTATTTTTTATCATTAAATCAAATGGTTCACTTATCAAATATGTTTGAACGTATTTATCTATGATTGGAAATATTTTAATATAATGAATTCCATGTGAATGATGTAACTTTGTTTTTGAATTAGGTGGTAATGGCAAGTATTGATTTTTAGGAGTAGTCGGTGATATATTAGAACGCATTGGTACAACAAATTTCCTATATTGTTCTTTATATTTTAAGCTAATAAGTAAAACACTTGGACGACCATCTTCATTAAATAATAATTCTTTATGTACGCTATGTTTTTTACATTCATTAAAGAAACTGTCTGATATTTTTACTAATCTCATCTTTTGCTCCTAAAAAGAAAGAGCCAATCAAGGCTCCTTCTAACATACAGTTGGATAATATTCTACTTTTACATCCCGTTATCCGCGGAGATAAACATACAGTTGAATGATATTCTACATTTTAGTCCCGTCATTCACGGAGACAAACATACAGTTGGATAATATTCTAACCGTTATCCACGGCTTACCAGAACTATCAACTAATTCTTACCTTTATTATACACAATAATTTGGATTTGTAAACCACAAAACGTATATTCGATTCCATTTTTGAGAGAATATATATATTTATGCTTTTTCTTATCTAAATTCAATCTTTCCACGGTCTTGTCCGTCCCATCGGATATTAACCGTTATAGCTATTTTTATTGCAATCACATTACTGTGAAAGAAGGCAATCATTTCACCTTTTCCGTTTTCTGCGTATTAGCAATCTGTAAATTATAGAGTTTCTGTTCTAAATCCTGTTGTAATTGCAGTTTCGTGTTCTGCTTATCCAACAGATCAATCTTATCTTGAATAGCGTCTTTCTGTTTCTCAATGTTCTTCTGGAACTCTTTTTGCTGGTCTTGGATGGCTTTTGTCTCATCGTCAATCGCACCTGTAACAGCACTAATGACAGTTGTATAATCATCTTGTAAAGCAGTCAGAGCATCCTTGACTGTATTCAAATCAGAAGAATAATTGCTAATCTTAGTTAATGGAAGTTGAAGTAATTCTTCATTCCATTTTTTCAGATTTTGAATCATGGATGACATTTCGCCGTTGACATTCTGAAGCTGACTGTATAACTCATTCCAGTTATCAGAACCAACATCGTAAGTATCCATAACATCTTTAATAATTCCAGCCTGTTCTTTATACTCACTGATGATAGTGGAACCATTCTTGATAAGTTCTTGGTAATAATCTGCTGTAAGAGCAGTACCAGATGCTTCTAATTCAGCACCCCAGTTCTGAATAGCAGTAGAAATATCCTTATACATATTAATGACGGTTGTCATATTTGTAATAGGCATTTCTTTTAATTCTTTATTGAGGTTGGCTTGCTCTAATTTAAGATCTTCAAGACTTACTCTTGCTGACTCGATCTCATTTTCTAATTCGAGATATTTTTCTGTATCTTCTTTTGGATCGAGTTCTTTAAGTTTAGCAATCTTACCATTAATCTGATTTCTCATATTATTCTGTTGAAGCTTATTGTTTGAAATCAGACTTTCATAAGAATCAGCACTAACAATATGACCAGAAGCTTTTGCTAAATCGATACCTTTTTGAGTAAGACTAGCTTGTGTCTGTAAAAGAGTATTTTCTTTTTCGAGCTTACCAATGTAATTATTATACTTTTCTTCAAGGATTTTATAATGTTCTTCTTGAGCATCGAATAAACTACTTTCAGAGGATTTAACCTTGTCGTAGTATTCGATACCTTTCTGGAGATTATCATACAGAGAGGAACCTTGTTTAGCATTACTATCCTTGGAAGTTTCTTGTGCGAAATTCTCTAAGGTTAAAGCACCACTTTCAATTTTATCACGATACTCTTGTGGTATCTTAGCCATATATCCTTCATACTTGGCTTGATACTGTTCAATAGCACTTCTTAAAGTTTGGATTTTCTCATCGTTGATTTTTAACTGAGAAGCATTAGCACTAAGACGAGATTCTTCAAATTTACCACTTGTGATAGTAGCCTGAAGCTCATCCATAGATTTACCAGTATTCTTTGAAATCTCACCTAACTGTCGAATACCTTCTGTATAGTTTTCAACATTGGTAGGATCTGACATCAATTCACTGATAGACTTAAATTGCTCTTCAGTCATTCCAAAATAGGAGAGGTATGCACTAGATGATTTCTTGGATAGAAGAGATGCTTGATTGTCTAATAGGGTAATTCTACGTTCAATCCAATCTACTAGATTACCTTCTGCTTCTGTAGCGTCTTTAGTAGACTTGGCAAGTTTATCCGTAGCTTTGGAAGCTTTGTCAGCGGTCTTGCCAAGTTCTTTGGCTTTTTCATCAAATCTACTTTCTCCGTACACAGGAGCATTTACAAAAGAACCACTTACTGAATTTGGATTAGTATCAGTTTTCCCATAAGCTGTACCAGATGCATATGCAATTCCACGCCCATTAACAAATCCACGTTCAAGAAGTTCTTTCGATTTATTAGCATCAAAAACAATAGAACCTTTCGGAATAGAAGCAAATTCAGCACCATTATCACCATATGTACGCCAAGAGCCAGTCTTAGGATCAACAACAATTTCTGGACCAAGTTCACCAATTAAAGCTGTTTCTGTTTTAACCGTTTCCCCTTTTGTGCCAGATGCAGAGGCGGGACCATTTTTACTATAACTTTTAGTTCGACCATTGGTTTTCGTCTTTTTGGTTGTAGGTGAAGTAGAAGTTGAGTCAGATGGATTTGTAGACACAGGTAAAGGATCACCAATATTAAGATTAGTAGAAAGTCCATTTAATAAATCTTTTAATTCATTAATCTTTTCTATTGCCTGTTCTGTATTGGCTGTTACAGTAAATTCTTGGTCTTTTACCAGTTCATTTTTCTTATCTTGAGCTTCTTGCACACTTTTATCTAATTTAACTTTAAGTGTAGTAAGCCATTCGATTTCGTTTTCTTTTTTGCTGATTTGATCTTTTAAGGCTGCCTTTTTACCTAGATTAGCATAATCTTGAACAGATAATTTAGCTTGTCCTTCTTTGGTACTAAAATCCTTATTTTTTAAGGATTCATCAATTTCATTTAACTGATTTTGAAGATCTTGTAATTCCTGTTTTGCTTGATCTATAATAATATTAACATTAAAAGAACTCAAGCCAGAAAGAGTAATCATTTGTTGTTGGAGATCTTCTAATACTTGTGCTGCATTATCAGCACTGATATCAATTCCGTATGTTTTCGAAAGTTCATCTCTTAATGTCTCATACTGTTTAGTAAGATTTTCAAAAGATTTTGTATCTCCGCCTACAGAACCCTTACTAATCAGATTTTGTAATTGAGATGCTTGTTTCACTAAATCATATTCATCTCTTAAACTTTTAAAGTCATCACCAGAATATGATTCAGAGAACATATCTGCACGTTGTTTTGCCAAATCTTTAAACTGTTTACTGGTTTGACCATATTCATCATTTAACTTTTGCAAATCCTGATCTACAAGATTATAAAATGTTGCCTGATACTCATGGACTTTCTCATCCCAAGAATTACCTTGTTGAACGATACGATTCATTGCTGATGACATTTCTCCAGTCTTATCATAATTGACTGAATCTTCATGGGAAATACCATCATCAACTTTCATGATGATTTTGTTTTTACTAGCATCAGCGGATAAAATATCATCAGTATCTTTAGATATATCTTCAATATACTTTGACAGCTCATCAGGTGATAAAACTTTTCCATTATCAAGAATCGGAGTATAATGTACGTATACATATTTACCCGTATCTTTATCACCTTGCCAAACAAGTTTTGACATTGTGTGAGTAGTGGAAAAATCATTTTCGTTTACATCTGTCCAACCACTTTCTTGCATGGTTTTTCCAGAAACCTTTTGACGATTTGTTAAATTAACATTACCATACTCACTTAATTGTTCAAGAGCTTTTTCAGCTTTATTAATATCATCCTGATTTACTTCTATGGTTAAACCATTCTGCTCAAAGTCATTTCTTAGTTCATTATATTTGGTCTGTGCTTCAAAAAGAGCATCATCTAAACTGTTTAAACCATCTAAATTCCAATTGAATTTTGAACCATATGTTTCTGCTTCTCCGAAGATTGCGCGAACTGCTTCTTCTGTAAGATTTAATTTCTCTACAAAATCATCAATCCTTGTACCTTTGACTATATCAGCACCATCTGCGGTTTTGGTCATCAAACCCTTTTGAATGGCATCAGCAATAAAGTTATTAATACCAGAACCGTTATCTGCAAAATATCTCTGTAATGTTTTGAGATATTTTGAAATGGCTTCTTTGTCTTCTGAATCTATGGAATCTGGAACTAAAAATCCTAATGCAGATTTATATGCCTCTGTACCAACTTTGCCATTTTTTAATGACTCCATGATGAGTTCAATGGCATTGCCAGCATCAGTAAACATTGTTCCCTGAGTAGGAGCATTTTGAGCATCTAACCAAGCCTGATATGTACCTGTGGCTTCTCTAATCTGAGAAGTCATCAGCTGATAATTCTTAGCATTTAAAACGATTTGTTCATTATCTTGTTTTAATGCCTGAACCATTTCAGAAGTAATTTCTTTTCCGTTAAGAACAACTTTATTTTTTCCATCAAGAGCAGCGGTGTATTCATCAATCTTGGAAGCATTGATAGAATACTGATAACGTTCTTGTGCTTCTGTGGCTTCGATAGTAGCAATCTGTTCTTCAGCTTTGGACTGAGCTAAAGCTTTAGCCTTTTCTGAATTAAGTTGCATTACTCCATTTGTATATTCCAAACAACTAGCATAAGCAGATAAATCATCTGTTAAATTAATAGATTGACCTGTTTGTTGAGCTAAGAGAGCAGCATCTAAAGATTTATAAGAAGAAACAACATCATCGACAGTCTCTTTTAATGTCTTCATTTGCTCAGTGCTGTTAGTAAATGAATTTGCGACAGCAGAAGAACCATTAGCTGCGTTTTGTTCTGCATCTGTAGCCTCGTTAAGAGATTTAGCCCATGCAGCATAAGCCTCTACGCTTCCAGAAATAGCGTTATACATTTGCTGTTGAGAATCATTTAAGGCATAACCAGCAGATGTATAATCATCCATGCCTACTTTAATATCGTTGATTGAATTATGTAAATCTACAATATTTTTTTGTGATTTTGTTAATTCTTTTTCATTTTTGGCAATTTCCTGATTTACCTTGCTTTGCTGAACAATAAGCTTCTTATACTCTCTGGAAGATGTATCAGTTGTATTATTGATTTTTTCGGAAACAGATACAAGTTCTTCTTTTAAAGATTTATTTTTGGCTAATTTCTGATTATAATCGTCAATAGCATCTGACATGGCTATATCAGGTGTAACCTGTTTATTATGTACATAACCCATATCAGTTTTTTCGGTCTTAACAGTTTTGAAACCAGAATTATATAACTTAGCAGCATTATCCATCTGCTCTCTAGCTTCAATTTTCTGTTCAGCCTGTTTAATTTGAAGCATAGTTTCTAATTCAGAACGAGTATCTTTTAATTTATTGTATTCTGCATTATCAATAAGACTAATACCTTGTGTACTCTCTAGCTCTTGAATTTGCTTATTGCAGTCTTGAAGCTGAGTATTAAGATCATTAATTTCTTTTCCTGTATTATCATATGCAGCCTTCGATTCCTCAAGAGCTTCTTTTGCATATTTAATTCTATTGATATAGTTATCAAACTGTTTTACAACAAAAGAAATAGCCATTGTAACACCAGCCATGAGAGCCGCATTACCAACCATCTTTAAAGCACCTAACGCAACTTTACCTGCTTTGGCACTCAAAGTTAAATTCTTTAACTGAAGATTGTGATCTGCGGCTGCTTGAGCTGCACCAGCTTGGGCTTCTTTTAATTGATTGATATTAGAAATATCACCATCTGTTTCGGTGATTAACTTTTCTTGCCATTTTTCATTTGGTTTTAAATCTTTAAAATAATCATCCCAAGAGGCTTTCTTTTTATTTACTTTATTTCGATGTTGTTTTATATTTCTAAAGTCTTTGGTAGCTGCTTTATCATCATATCCATCAAAAATTGATAAATCTGTTAAGAATGGTTCAATATCCTTTTTCTTAACAATTAATTTATCATATAAATCCATTTCCTCTTCAATAGGAGAGATTAAATTTCTTTTTAAATTTTCGATGAATCCGTGATCTTTTTGTTCTCCCCATATAGTATCATCTGCAAAACCCATTACAGATGTATCAAACGCATCTTTAAATGCCTCCCCAATTTCTTTAAATGATTTTTTATAAATGCCTAATTTAGATAAAAACCCATCATCATTGTTGAAAGACCTAAATATCGTGTATTATTATATTATAAACAAGTGTTTGAAGCTTGTTTATTTTTATTTATGATGATATACTATTCTTAAATTGGAGGTAGAGAATATGTTAATGTATTGTAAAAAATGTGGTAGAGTTTATATGGGTGATAACGATGATACAGAAACTTGTGATATATGTAAATCAAAAATGTATCCTGTTCCAAAACAATATCTTGATGTAGATGAAAATGGTGAACTCTTTGATGATTTATTTGGCGATGACATGAGAGATAAATTCATCGAAGAATGTGTTAAAACTGCTCCAGAATTCGATCAAGAGCTATTTGATAAAAGACCATATATCCAGAAAAAACGTAGCCAAGAATATAATCGAATGCTTAACGCACATGAAGCTATCCGCGCAGGAGCAGATCCAAAATTAGCATTTAAAAATGGTGGACAGAATTTACCGAAGTGTCCTGCGTGTGGTAGCTTAAATGTAAAGAAAATTGGTAGTGTAGAACGTGCTGCGTCAGTTGGCTTCTTTGGGTTGTTCAGTAAAAAGATTAACAAAAGTTTTGAGTGTAAGAATTGTGGTATGATGTTTTAGGATGTTTCTGACAATAAACATATGTTCCGACTTCTCCTTTGCAAACTATTATGATAGAATTGATTTATCAGAATATATTACAAAGGAGAAGTGATTGATATGTATATTGGACCATCCCCAGAAATTCAAAAAATTCTTAGACAGAATACCAAAGATAGACAAATTGAAGTAAACGCTTCAAAAATGGAACTTGATAGTAGCGCTCCACAAGTCGCTTATTATTTGTATGAAGAAATTAAAGATTATCAAGCTAAACTTCCTAATACTGAAGATGTAGCTATGTCTCTTGTTCAATTTAATCAGAACATTACCATATTAGTTAATGATATTGGTAGTATTGGAAGTAATTTAATTTGTTTTCATGGAACAGATACCTCTGGAAAACCACTAGAGTTGGTACAACATGTACATCAATTAAATTTTCTTTTAATGGTTGTTCCAAAAACTGCTCCAGAAATACCTAAACGTAAAATAGGTTTTTTAGGTGGAGATAAAGATGAATTATAACGGTCTTTTCATCAGGTTAGAATAAACCTTATATAAAAGTGCGCGAGATTTAAGAAGAGATAATTTATTTTCTACTAAAAGATTTTCAATCTCTTTTTCAAGTCTCTCGCACTTTTCTTTGTCAATTAAAACATAAGTATCTTCATCATAATAAGTTTTTAACATTTTTGTATTTTCCATAGTTTATTTCTCCTTTTATTCCTATATTTTATAAGCTTTTAATTTTATTGTTCTTGTATACTATATAACCATCTGTTATAATGCTTATATTACATTTCTACGGAGGATGATATGAAAAAATATACAAGAGAGCAAATTTCTGAAATTGTCAATAAATGTTCTGATGAAGTTCTTGAAAGAAATAAAAATAGGTTTATAGAAATTGTATCAGATATTAATAAGTATAAATCCGATCCAGAAGTATTAGTAAATTTTGTAACACTTTTTTATTTTGAAATGCAACAGAATTGTAAAGAAACTATCATTGAAGTATTAGATGAGATATTTGAATAAATAGAAGATAGGAGAGCAGTTTAAGCTCTCCTATATATTTTGCATCATCATTTAAAATTAGAGCGTTTTAATAAGTTCTCTCCAATAATCAAATCTGTATCTTACACTAGCAGAAGAGTTTGTTCCACTTTGAACATTATTTTTATATTCCGTATTCTCATCATAATTTGATAAGAACTCTTTTACTGTTTCAATGAACTTACCAAAATCTTTGTTATCTTTCTTAACTCTATACGCTGCGTAAAGTATTACAGAAAAACTTGTCTTTGGAATCTTTGTTCCCTCTTCAAGACCTTTGTCAAGTTCCTGCATTCCACTTTCCAGTAATGCAATCTTGTCTGGATCAATATTTTCATTATAGTAATGAATAAATTTCTTTTTATCTGCACCACTAAATGATGTAAAATCATGTTCATCATCTGTAGAACAAAGCATCAATGTCTCAATGGCAACGGCAATATCTACAGCCTGTTTTAACTGAGCCTCAGTCAATCTAAATCTTAATAAGTTCATATTTTTAAGATCCATGACTACATCGATCATATCATCGGACATGATAACTGGAAGCTTCTGAACTACATTTAAAGGTTTGCCAGAATTAAGTCTTCCAAACATTTCCCTAACTTCAAGATCTGTATATTTACTAATTTCATAAATCACAAGTGATGCACCATCCAGTGTATCTTTTACTATCTGATCTAGTTTGCTGTATTTCTTTCCTGCAATTTCGTATTCAATTCCTTCAATTGTTACAGGTTTTAAATCTTTAGATAAAGCAAATTCATCTGCATAGAAACTGTTTAATGTACTTAATCTCTGAACCCCATCAATTACATACTGACCATTTTCATCGACAATAGTATAAATTGGTGGAACAACATATCCTCTAAGAAGAGAGTCAATCAAAAGAGACTTTTCTTTTGTTTTCCAAACAGATTCTTTTCTCTGTAATTTATGCTCCAACAGAATCACTTTGCGTTTTACTTTACTAACTGTAGGCTTTATAAGTTTGTTTCCACCATGTACTTCCATATTGTGTTACCTCCTAAAATAATTTCCAAAATTTGATATTTTCAGATTAGCACAATATGAAATAAATGTAAACATATTTGTTTAAAATATTGAAATTATTTGTTTCTAAAATGTGATATTTCTCAACAAAGAACAGAAGTTCCGACTGTTGAAAAATGTTGAATTATGGTAATATGTATAACGTAGATGAGCCGTGAACGCAACCACGGCTGTTGCGTCACCTACATTGTACCTTGTCAATTTCACATCCCTAGATATATTAGGGGGAAGTGAGTCTGAAGTTCTATGAAGAAACAACATCATGTGGGTTCTCCACGTTTTAATTTCCAGACTGTGAATGTAGTATCTTACAGAAAGGAGGTGAAAACATGGTTGACCAAATACTAAACTTTGGATTGAAATTCGCAAAACTTGGAGCAGTAGTGATAATCACTCTTTCTCTACTATCCAAAAGTGTAGAAACTTTTCAAATCTCTTTGAGTGACGGAGATTATGAAATAAGTGCTACATTTTACGAAGAGTAAATAGTCTTCAACACATAGTTTTTACTTCCTTTGTGCAAGAACTTCCTAAGTCACATCTATTGAAGGGCTGGTATTTCTTACCAGTCCTTTCGTATATATATTCTCCGTTTTTGTTGAACGAAGAGGGTATGTTTCATTCTTATCTACCTTTTGAAACGAAAGGTCAAACATAGAAGATAAGTTCTACATTTTTATAATCCATCACAGATTATCCTGTTTTGTCAGGAACACCGAGCGCATATTCATCAAGCATCGTTACATATAACTTGATGTGAGAGTTGTCGCTTCAGTTGAGGCTTATCTCCAAAAAGAGATCTGTCCTAACGGATAAAAGGAGCGTCACATTGTTACGATTCTACTATGTCACCATAATAGAAGAGTAGTGATACATCTGCATTACCAGATCGTTGTACCTTCTTCCCCGTTCATTGTCTCAATTATTTATTTATCACCGTGTATTTCACGGATAACATACTCTAAACCTTTGTATCCAAAGTAAATTATGTATGTTGTCGGCAAATTGGTCTTTTAAATTATTTATTTTGAGAGAATGTATTTTATCCCTACCGACATTATTTAAAGAAAAGAATGTTGATATGCCAGCAAATAAGGTCGGAACCGCACCAATAGTATCAACAAACTTTGTTGCTAAATTTATTAAGCTAGTTAATAAGCTAATTCCATTTTTAATAGCATCACTATCGATAAGTTTAAACCAGAATTCCTGTCCACGGTTCTCTAGTTGTGCCATTTTACCATCAATACTATCTAAATAGGAATTTAATTCATTAGCCGCTGAACCCTGAGCATTTTCAGAGGATTTCTTGACAGCTTCAAGTTGTGTCGGATCTTGTAAAATAGCGGATGCAATGTTGGATCTGTTTTTCTTTTAAGTAAATAAGATTCGCAAAATCTTATCAATTAATTATGCTAATTTTTCTTTTGTCCATTTATTTCTCATAAAAACTCCTTGTTTATAGCATAATTAAATTCTTCATTTTTCAATAAAGTATAGATCATGTTTTAAACCCTCGACTCCACGTTAGGGTTCATACCTTTTCGATTTAATGGATTCTCACCAACGTCATTTGCGATTACGTCCTACTCCTAATGATTTGGATATTCGGGATTTCCACCCTTATTTATATATTCTCCGTTGCCTTGAAAAATATTTCCAAATCCCGACATGGGGATGATCGTTGAGCGTTCACCCTCGGCTAAAGTACCGTATGATCTACGGGGTACGTTAGGGTGCTTCGTTGCAAACAAGCCATTGTTACATTTTCAACTTTTTAATCCTTCATATAGTGGTTTCCCCTATATTGTGGCATGAAATTTTAGGCTGCCCTTGCAGTTAAATATGTTCTATAAGAAATGCTTTCGCATTCTTCAGGCAAAAGTTCACCTGCTAATTCCTCAACTAAAGCTACAGCATGATTTGTACCAAGCTTTTTGTCTTGTTCCTGAATTTCTTTGTAGATTTTGGATATACCGAGGAGGATTTGAAATGTATTTTTATAATTCCCATTACTATCAAGAATATCAAAACCTTGATAATTGTTAGAAGCTACAGCAGTGTAGTCTTTAATGATTTGTTGCTTTTTAGAATTTGTAGATTTAACAAATGCGTCAACTTCTTCGTTCATAGCAGAAAGTTCTTTTTCTGATTCTTCTGTACCAACTAAACGAAGAGAAATCGTTCTTAAACCTGCTGAGACACTATCCGAATCTTGAATTACACTATTGGCTGTTGTAATCAATGCAGCAGCTTCATCAATTGTATTTCCCATAAGTGAGAGAGTAGCAGCAGATTTTTGAAGACCAGATGCTAATTCATCGGTTGAGATGCTATAGTTGTTGCCAATCTCATTTAGCCTGTCTACAATACTCATTTTATCTAAATCTTTGTATGCCTGACCCATAGAAACAAGAGATTTAGTTGCATCTTCGATGTTATCAAATTCAGATACATTTAATAATACATTTGCTGTTTTAGCACTTTCAGCAGCGTCTTGTAATGATTCTCCTAAACGCATGTAATCAGCCGTGGAATCTTGGATTTGTTTTGCTGTTGTACCGACATCATTTGCAGTATCAAATGTAGTTGACTGGTATTCTTTTAATGTTCCTAGAGATTCGTTAGAAACTTTTCTCATCTCTGTGAGAGCAGTATTGAGTTCACGTACAGTCTCAATACCTTGTTTACCATACTGAATTAAATCATTAATACCAAAATAAGAAGCAATAGAACCAGCAGCTCCATAGAAAACTTTTTCTTTAATGACACTAAAGAAACTTTTACCCTCTCTACCAGCCTCTCGTTCAGCTTGTGCAATTTTTAAGAACTCTGTATGAATATGCTCAATATTAGTGGAAGCACTTCCACTCTTTAATTCAGTCATGTAAGCTTTTAATTTTGCTTTGGCTTCTTCTGAAATCTTAGTATTTCTCTGAAGATAATCTCCAATTTTTTGAAGTTCCTTCTGTCGAGAAATTTCAGTAGAACCCTTATTAGCAGCAGACATATTTTTCAAAGCATCTGAATATTTTTCGATTTCCTTAGTTAATTCTTCTACTCTGGTTTTATCTTCCTCAGTAGCTAAACCATTGTTATTTCTAATTTTGATTTGAATAGCTTCTAATTCTTTGAGTTTAGAAGAGAATTCATTAAGTGCATCTTTATAAGGTTTTCCTTGATTTTGATTTTCTGGCTTATTTTGTCTTTTACCAAGTTCTTTCTGATATTTCTCAACGGATTTATTTAAGTTATCAGTGAAATTCTTATTGATATCATCCTTCATATCTTGAAGATGTTGTTTGATACCATTTATCTTATTAATAGCATCTGTAAACTGTTTTTCACTAATAATTCCTTGAGTATGAAAATCTTCTAATTCCTTTTCTAACTGTTCAATAGATTTCGCTTGCTTGTTAATAGATTTCCCCTGAAGTTTTCGCTCTTCTGATTTCTTGGTTTTATTTAAATCATTATTGAACGTACTCCATTTAGTAGCATTTTCATCAGAAGTTTTCTTCTTTTTTTCGGACTCTTTCTTCTTTTTAGATTTATCCTCATCTTTGATCTCATCATTTAATTTCTTTAAATTAGAAGTATGATCAGTCTTGAGCTTAGAAATAATAGAAGCAATAGTATTATCAATCTCTTTCATTCGAGCTTCAACTTGCTCTAATGTTGGATTAGGATTGTCTTTTGTAGCAAAGTTAGCCCATGCCTTACCTAGCTTTTCTAACTCGGCAGAAGCTTCAGAAGTGTCACCATAATCATATTTAGAAATAGCATCTTTTAATTTCTTTTGTGCTGATTCTATATATTTAAAAGCTTTATTTCTGGCTTGTTCTTCATTTTTATTTTGAGGTTCAGCAATTCTCTTATTTGTATCAGTCTTAATCTGTTGAAGTTTAGAACGCTGTAATTCCTTATCATATAAATCAGAATTAGCTTTTAATACCTTATTAGCTTCAACATATTGTTCTTGATATCCTTTTTTAATTTGTTGAAGATTTTCGATTTCCGCAGAATCAGATGTTTTAGAAATTTTCTCACGAATGGATTGAATATTTTTCCAAGCACTTTCCTGATCTTTTAATGCTTTTTCGACAGAAGATTTTTGTGAATATCTAGCATCTTGTCTTGACTTTCTTTTGGATTCAGCTAATTTTTGTTCTGCTTCGATTTCTTTTTGTCTTTCTTTACTTTCTTTTGAAATATTCGTTTTATTACCAAGTTTACTCTGAGCATCTGCAAGTTTATCTACTTGTTTTACAGCATCAGCCGCAGCATTACCAATATTCTCTACTTGCTTAACAGCACTGCTTGTATTATTCCCCATATTACCCATGTTTTTATTAACATTGAGAATATGTTGACTCAATTCTGAAAGTGACCTATCAATACTCTGAATGGAAGAAAGTAGTGTCTTAGCACCTGAATCATCTAATTTACCAAATGCCTTGCTAAAATCTTTTACTTCAAATGTAATTTTCGATAATTCTTTTGATAAATTCTCAAACTGTTTAAAATCTCCAGTACCTTTACCAAGAGAATCAAGCATCTTATCCAGCTTCTTAATAGCTGAATCTAATGTTTTTGTATCTATATCTAATTTTACTTTATGTTCTTTTTCGGTGACTTCCCCAAGCTCTTTTTCAGCTTCGGAAAGTCTTTTCTTTAAATCATTAATATCAAGCTTAATTTCCGCTTGCCATGATGCTATTCCTGACATATGTATAAATCACCTCACTATTTTTTTTGTTAAAAGACTTCCCATAGTTGCACTAATAATATCCTGTACTCGGTTTCCAAAACCATCATCTACATCACGATCTACTGTCATAAATGGTGGAATTGATCTATGCATCATCCAATTACCATGACCGTGTTCACCATTCATAAAAAAGAAATCAAATGCCAAACTCGCAGGTAATGGTTCTTTTTCATATCCTCTATATGGTGGTTCATCAAAACCTTGATAATCAGACATAGAAGAGGAATCAGCTTGCATAGTAATAGTTGTTCCAGAACCAGTTGTCTTTGCGGTATTTAAAACTTTCATAAAGTTATAAGTTCTATTGTACTTTTTTGAATCGTAATCGTTATACCAATCCAACATTGCAAAATTAAGTGATTCCTTAAAAAGATTATTAATTTTTGGCGCACATTCTTTTGCTAAATTCTTTTCTAATTTGGTTATATCTTTTAAAACCATAGCGGATAATTTACCATTTGCCATAACATCCTCCAAAATTCTCAATAATAAAAAAATAAGTATAAAAATAGTCTCATAAGGTCTGACACTTATGAGACTCAAATAATATGTCTCTTTAACGAACATTTGTTCTGAAATATAACTTTAATTTTTTCCTCACATATGTTATAATATTAATATCTGTGGTAAATATAGGTAGATAAGGACATAACTGTAATGGAAACCATTTGTTCAATTGTTTCTGCCTGTGTTGCAGTCTTGGGATTTATATACACAGTCTACAGAGATAACAAAAAGAAATAGTATAATCTAGTTTTACAGACGTGAGTATCTATTTAAAATGATTAATTAGATAGAACAGTAGGAGAATAGCCAACTTCTACTACACAAAACCTATAATTCAAATCCTATGTTTACGAGTTCTTGAGATATAAATTATTTTAAATAAAGAAAGCGTCTACTTGACAAATTGTAATTCAATGATATAATTGTCAATAGAACAAATGACCATTACAAATGTATTTTCCTTATCTTGAGCTTACAATATGGCTAATTGTAATGCCTAAGACTTATTACAAAGGAGAAGTACAACAGGAGGCAGGAAAACAGCACCGTAGAAATACGGTGCTGTTTTTCTATTCAAAGTTATATATTTATGTTATAATACATTCATCTGATAACAGATTACATTCGAAAGTGGTGTAATCGCTGCACGCTATTATCAGATGAGAAATCCAAATTTCTCCACAAAGTTTTACAACACACTTGTGTTAGAAAGGAGCATATAGGTGATGACAGGTATTTTTATCATCATCGGGCTTTTAATAATCTTAGTTGCATTTTATCTTTATGTACGAAACCACCGTATAAAAGACATATATGTAAAGTTAAGCTTTCTTAAAGGCTTCGAATTTAGCTGCTCTTTCTATAAGAATTAGAAAGACACAAGGAATAAAGGGAGAAACAAGGAATAACAGGAGATTTACAGAAGACCACGGCAAACCAGTCGTGGCTTTTCTGCATTTATATATAAAATTATTTAGCTTTCTTCATTACTTTTTCCATCACTTTTGAAAATCTATCAGAAAGTTTCATAATCTTATCATCATCCATATTCTGAAGTTCAGTAGCAATTTTCTCCATTGCTGGTTTAAGAACAGTAGAGCTAATCATGGAAATTCTCTCAACTTTATCACTGATGAATCCCTTTACTGTGCCATGATTATATAAAATATCTTCGCGTTTCATATTTACAATAGCTTCAAAATTCTTCAGTTCATCGTTTGGAATAGTGCAAAGAATTTTATCCATGATACCATTTTCCTGAAGTAGATCAAATTCCTTGTAAAAAGAAGTATCTTCAATTTCAAGATCTGTATAATTTTCTACAATAGCTCTACAAGTAAGAAGATACTGAACAGGAGTATTTACCTGTACATTCATAGTGGATCTACTTTTTTCTTCTCCAGATTCAGTGATGTATTTTTCATGTTCAAAACATACCACATCAGCAATTCTTTCAGCGATAGTAATTTTATTTAGAATTGGAAGATATGTTTTAATATTCACATTCTTCTTAAAATAGTTTTCTTTTGTTTTATCTGTTGTAATTTCTTTATATCCGTTCACAAATTCTAAAATCTTCATATTCAATGTATCTCCTTATTAATTATTAATTGATGAGAATTTTTCACATTCTCCATTATGTATTTCTTTTTGAATTCGACCTTCTATAGCTTTCTTTAGAAGACTACAATTTCGTTTGTATCTTTTACATCCGATGCAGTGAGATTTAAATTCATCAAACTGTGAAGCATTGTCAAAAACTCCAATGTAGTCAACAGGTCGTATTGTAATTTCTATTCGTGGATTTTCTGAATCATAATAAATCCCTTGTACACGTTCACATAACTGAGTGTCATCAATCCACACGGATTCGCTGTCTGTAATCGCATCAGCAAGACACTTAAAACTATTATTGGCATCTTTGTCTACTCTGTCAAAATAGAAGATGCAATCCATATAATAGTGCTGTGATTTGTCATCCGATTTAATCCAGTTTTGTTTTTTTGCTTCTGCCTTTACATATTTTGCAAATTCTTTCTGATATTTAATTGCTTCTGGTTTTTTATATCCTATCGCCATTGGTTTTCCATTTTTTAAAATAGCTCTCCAACCTAAATAGTGATTGACTGAAGGCGCGATAGGAGATGTTAATTTTAATTCTTGTATATTATTTCACTCCTTTACATAACAAAAGAGCAGCTTCCGATGAAACTGCTCTTTCATATTTAATATATTGTTGTATGTAATGATCTTAATTATTGATCGCCATAGGATATAATTCCCATTTAGCATTTGGATATTTGCTGATATTTGCACAGACAAGTTTATGGACATCATTCATATTCCCTAAATTCTTGTCAATATGAATTACTTTTCCACCTGTTATTTCGATTTCTTCACAAATTACATTATAATACATTCCCATAAGCATACATCTCCTTTATCTCTTTATACAAAATAATTCATATAAGTCTACATGTAACGCAAAAGATAAAGCAACTGCATGAGATAATAAAATATCAGAAGTATATCCATTTTCTAAATTAGAAATAGCAGTAGAAGAAAGTCCACATCTCTTGGACAATTCTGATATTGATATATTCTGTTTATACCTATATTCACCAACTTTATTCTTCATGTAATGTAGTATGCTTAGAATTATTTCGTATATTCATATAATACATAAGAAAATATTAACCAGAATTGGTAATTTTTGTGGTATAATGAACTTTAATCGTATTTTAATTTAACCTCTACTGGTATAATCGGTAAATGTTCCATACAATAATTGAATTTTGCATCTCCATGATGATTCCCACCAACTCCGTTATATGCCTGGTGAAGCGATACAAATTCGTCAACCTCATCTTCAGGAATACCGTTAATAGCAATATAATGTTTATATTTCTGATTTATTTTATCAGCAAGAGATTCTTTTTGTGCCCACATTATATTATTTATTTGCTCATCACGAGATGAATCTGATTTAGCTAATTTTGCAATGCTAGTTGTTAATTCTTTCTGAATCGTAAAACTTTGCTCTCTATCGTGAACTCTATTTTCTGCAAATTGAGTAATGGCATCTTGCGTTTTTTTAAGAGATTCCCTGATCTCATTTATACACGAATCTAAATTCTCTTGAATTTTTTCGTCGTGTTTTATTGATTGATTCACATCTTCTAAATGACGTGCAGATAAATCTTTTAAATCATTTGCAGTTTTTAATAACAATTCATGTTCTTCTCGTTTCATTCTCATAGCTTTTGTTTCTATACCTAAAAAGTCAAATAATAACCATTTAAATATTTCAACAATAGCTTTGAATGCAAAAAGAGCAGTAATAACTCCAAGTATTACAACTTGCCATTCAATATTAAATAAATTTTCTATTGCATCCATTCATACGCCCACCTTCTTATTTCTTGATGAGCTGCTTGAATACTTCGTATAATCCTGTACTGGATAAGCCACTAAACATACCGCCCAATAAAATCTCAGGAGTAAATGACATATTGATCCAAATATTCAATACAACACCTAAAACTGCCATAATTAATGGAATATATTTATTAATAGCATCAGTAGTGATTACATTCTTAATCACATATCCAACGCATAAACATACACCAACAATAATCGGAACAGCAAATTCTGTTAAAAATGTTAAATCGTTCATATATAATTTCCCCTTAATTTAACTCATAATTACACCATTTCTTATATACTTCAGAAGTATCTTCTTTTAAGAAAATCATAGCTAAAATTGTATTGTCTGTCTTTTCGTCAATACTGGCGTACATATCAATAGGATAAACACCATTTTTAATATAGGTTAGATATTGCTTCTGATTTACAATTCTAACCACTTCATTCTGAGTATAACTTCGTGGCTTTAAATTTGATTTTACTTTCATGTTTTATTATTCCTTTTTATCCTGTGTGATTTTGAAAATCGTAAAAAATAGGGAATATATTTCATCGAATCGTGATGTTATATATTCCCTTTCAGAATTTAAAAAAATCACTATTCAACGTCTTCAGCCTCGATTTCCTTTGGCTTCTTTACAACCTTTTTCTCTTTTTTATCATCTACATTTTCAGTAGGTGTTTTACTTACTGACTTAATCTTAATCATTGGTTTCTTTGCTTCATTAATTTCAGCAATTGAGAGTTTATAACTCTGACCAAAGTTTTCTAATTTAGATAAATCTAGTTTTTGTAATTTTGCTTTTGCGTCAATATCTTTAATTCTTCCATCTTCATATCCAGATGTAAGAGCATAAATATCATGACAATTCTCAGAACAGAATGTAAAATACCAAGTTGGTTTTTTTGCATCATTTGGAGAACATTGAGGACAGAATTGATATTGACTTTTACATAAAGCACAAATTCTTGTTTTTCTGTCAGACATTTAATTTCACTCCTTTAGTAAATATAAAGAGGCAGGAGAGTACCTACCTCTAAGAATCTAAAATTAGATGTCTTCCTCTTCCTCATCAATATAGTAGATAGAGAAGAGTTCCTGATCTGGAGAACAAGCGTTAAGCATCATAGCTCCCTTGTAATCCATCGTCTGAGAGTCACCACCCTGAAGAGCAAGAGTAAATTCTGGAGATGGCATAAAGGATGGAATATGAATAATAACACCCTTTAATGTCTCAGTATCACACTTGTCAACAACAAGTGCCTTGAAGAATAGTTCATGAGCCTTCGGGAATTTCTTACCAGTATTGGTAATCTTTGCACCATTATGGATTGTTTTCTTGTATTTAACAATATACTGAGTTTCCCCTTCTGCTGTTGGTGGTGTCAGAATATCACTAGCTGGTGTAGTTACATGCTGATCTCCCGAATCTTTCACTTCATCTGTATGCTTAATGTAGAACTCTGTTGCAGATTCCTTACCAGAACCAAGAGTATAAGTTTCCTTACCCATAGAACCCTTTGGAGATAGAGAACTTACAACTACAGAACCTTCAACATAATCAGTAATGTCAAGAGTTTCACCAGCCTTAACAATCTGAATCATTGGCATTACAACGCCGTGATCATCAGTTGCAATCTCAGCATCATTTGCTGCTAGAGTCTCAGCAACAGCGAGGTTAATAAACGCATTAGTAGTCGTTACCTCACCCTTCTTACCTGTGTACTTACGATAAATCAGGTTGCCATCCTTATCATTAATATCAGTAGAATCTGCTGTAATTTCAATAGAAGCTTCTGTTAGCTGAGTAAGAGCATACAGTGGTGTACCATTAGATTTTGCGCCATAGCCAAACTGTAGTCTGTCTACGATTACGTCACCTAGCTTAAAAGCCATATGTATTTCCTCCTTATAAAATAAAAATTTTCAATAAAAAATGAGTAAGCATTAAAGCTCACTCATATAATTGATTAGGTCTTGTGGAAGATCCTTCATAGATATCATTCCACCAAACGCGCCATGTAGCGCAGCGTTACTTTGTTCATATTTTTGAATACGTGCAACTGCGTCCATAAAAAAGTAAAAATTTATATTTTCTATTTCTTCCAATTTATATTTAAAGCCGGGATGATTTACACAAGAAGATACTAATGATAGAAGAGTAGAAGAATTCTCTTTCTTCTTATTTATCTCTTCCACAGCTTTCATCTTGTCTTCTTGTAGCATCCATAACTTAGTTGTCTTTCCTTTGCCCTTTTCTGTTTTAGGATGGACATGAAACATTTCTCTGATGTATTCAGCAATCTCAGCATAATCATCTTCGTAAATTGTCAATTTTTGTTTTGGATCAACTAGAACAAAACAATTTGTATCTTTTCCATCTATATTTTTTGTACCATGTACAAGTTTTAAATTATCAAAATCTAAATCTTTGAATAATAATTTTAGAGGTGCTTTATTTTTTACCGTTTGAAGTAAAATATAAAACACCTCTATATCCTTCGTCTTGGTCCAATCTTTATGGAAAGCATCATAAAGAAGAACACGAATTGACGTAGGATTATTAAGAAAAGGAGAGGCGCAGGAATAGAATTCAGATTCCCCAATATCAATAATATCTTTCATATTAGGGATGGAAATTTTTACATTATGAAGCGTAATGTCTCGACCAAAATACATTTTTAGTTTATCAAAATGATATTTTGGTTTTTTACTTTTTTCTGCCTTTTTAACCTCGTCAGCAACTACCGCCGCTTGGAGACTATCAAGGCTTTCTAAAACATCCAAACAATCACCGCCTTACTTGGTAATTATTGATTGATGTTTTACCTTTTGTAGTTTTATAAATTCCATTAGTCTCAACAACTTGGAATATAATTGTTCTGACTACATAATGGTTGTCCGTTACAGATTCTTTTGATGAAATTAATTTAGCTTGTGCGCCAAATAAATTTGACCAGTTAATTCGTTCTCTAATAATAGAGGCAATTAAGTCATGTCGTGGAATACCTGTGAGTTCATCTAGGATATCCCCTTCCTTACAAAAAATATTAAATTTAATCTCCATATATTTTTGTGTAGAATTATATTTTGGCATATCATCAAAACTGACCTGATAGCAAATAAAATGTTTAATATTTGTTTGTGTTTCGGGAATAAATAATTCTGGACGAATATTAGAATTTTCCCCAAAATAAGCACTCCATTCACCATATGGTTCATGTGTTTCTGGATTCCAGTTGATGTTTCCATCATCGTCAAACAACTCGTCTTCATATTTTTCTTCATGAAGAGCATAGAGTAGTTCAGGACAGGTAAGCAGAGCATTTTTAATTTTCTGCTTATAATAAATATTTTCATCATCAGGAGATGTTCTATATTCTCTGAGCTTTTCGAGAAGATCATCTTTTTTAACAAGCCGTTCCATAAAACATCACCTCTTATTCAATTAATTGTAATTCTAAAATCTTTGCTTTAATAACTTTACCATCTTTTTCGACAGCACATTCTACTTGAATTTTTTTACCAAACATTGAAGAATCTGGAGGAAACTTTAATTTTATTTGATTAAATTTTGTCGCTTCTCTCCATATAACTTTATCTGTATATTCTTCATCATCTATTTTACAAGACCATGTGAAAGTAGCGTCAGAATATTGAGATGTAATTACAGATGACTCTTTTGTAATCTCTATTGTGAGTGTTTTATAACTTCCGCCAACTTTAAGAGAATAACTAGAAGCTGAGATTTCAGCGATAGGAGCAGATAACTCATGTCTTATATCTACATCTGGGACTGGTTCAATTTTACTATCGTAATAATCAGCCCACATTCCGATAATATTACCATCAGAATCCTTTTCAATATAATCAGTGAATTGATTATAAAATGTTTGGTAAAGCGTAAGTTTTTGGATGCCTAATGGTTGAGAATTTTCACATTTACTAATTTTCCATGCAATAGGATGATCTGTTGGAGCAGAAACTAAAAGCCTCATATTTTTATCTTGATCATCTGTATACCAAAATTTGTCAGTGATTGAATTTAATGGCATCCAAACTTTATCTTGGTTCTCTTGTGAAGTAAATCTAAGATCGGTCCAAAGTCCACTGTTGTAAGAATTTTGACTTCTCAAGCAACACCACATTTTTCGTTTAATACGTCTTGAACTATCTCTTTCAATCCATGATAATTCATAATTAGCTGGTAAAATAAGATATTTTGGAAATTGATTAGCTATCTCTTTTTCAATAATTATCCATTTATGATAAACTCCTGCATCATCAGGAATATCTATGAAGCAACCAATGAATATATCTGAACCATATTTTTGTTTGTAATTTTTCTCAAGATAATATAATTCATCGTCTGGTGAAAATTTTGTTTTCTGTGATGGTTTAAATTGAAGATAATAATCTATACGATCTTTATCAATAGATTGATATGATTTAATAATAAATTTTGCATCAATTGGGGTTTTATTTGTTTTTTCATAGGTCATATCTTCTTTGAGAATTTTACGATTACCTTTTTCATCAATTACATAATCATCATGAAAATAATCGTAAATAAAACACCTCTTGCTCTGAATGTCGTTGTCCCATGTAAGCTCCATCAATTTATCAGAATCAGCTTTTAACTGTTCTCCAAGAGTAGGATAACTCTTCCCAGTAGAGTTAGTATTGATATGCATTTTACGTTGGTAAAATTCATAAACTGACACTAAACATCACCAACTTTCAAACGCTTTAATCCAGCTCCAGCATCAAACACAAGTTTCTTATATCGTCTGAAATTAAAATGATTTGATTTTAGAATCTCCAGAGCAGATTTTAAAGAGTTAATAATTTCAGCAAAATTGTCTGGATAAAGTAGAAGAGAATTGTAAGAGGAAATTTCAAACAAGAGTTCTTCATGATATTTTGCAACATCAACACTCTTAAAGTCTTCTTTTGTCTCTTCATCAGTATATAGGATTAACCAGAAAAGTTTCTTTCGTAGTTTTTCCTGATAGTATTCAAGTTGATTTGGAGTAAATTCTCCATATTTATGTGGAACTAAATTATCCATTGGATGTTCCACCACTCTCACTAAAATAATAACTATGACGAGTAAGTTCAAGTTCCCATTCACGTTTTAATTCAGTAAGCCTTTCCATATTTTTAGAATAATTATCTATGAGTTTCTTTTCTTCTTTTCCACCGATCATAGTAGCAAGATTCTTTGTAGTCTCAAGTTTAGATGGGAAGTAATGAATAATAATCCCTTTTGCTAAAATTGTTTTTACAAACTCTATATCATAATCATCATCTACACTATTATTAAGAGTAAATGTTAATTTCATAATAGAATCATTCAGAGAAAAACTTTCAAATTTCTTTCTGAATAGTGGAAGAGAAGCAGCAGTACGTAACCATTCTCTTAAAACATCATAAAAATCATTCTGTGTATAAGTCGCTAAGTCCAAATCATTAATCATCGTTAGCGCTCTTTTATAAATAGATTCATATTCTAGGGAGGGCATAATCTACCTCCTTTGATTAAATAAATTCCTTGATGCATGTTCCTAGCATATCATCAATAATTTTAATTTTACCAATTGACGGATAGTTCTCATTTTTAATCATAGATATTGCGGTGGATTTAATGATCTCACTTAGCCATGATGGAGCAGTTTTTAGAAGATTAATAAACTCATCATCTGGTATATCAAAAAATTCTTCTGGGTAATCAATATTTTCAAAATATTTATAAACTCCATCAAGTTCACGTTTCCACTGTTCTCTAAGATTTTCATCCATAATTAAAAATTTAGGCTTAGTAACATATTCGGTTTTTCTAAGAGCCTGTAAGTCACGAAACTTTAAATACTCAATATCACCAAAATTATTCCAAGAATAAATTGTATTTTTATCAACACCCGGAGCAATTAATTTCCACGGCGTTACACTTTTACATGGAATTTCTTCATCTGGAGCAAATGCTTTATATAAGATGGTTTTTTCTACAACCTTCTTTACATCTACAGTTTCTTCCGTCTTATCTTCTTCTTTTATCTGATTAGATGGTTCGAAATTCTTTTTTGCAAAAACATACATCTCATCAGTTACTTTCTGCATATGGCTAGATACTTTAAAACCATTTTCCTTGAAGAAAGTAATTAATTCTTTGGTTGTTACATCAAATTCTTTTGCTAAATCTAATACCTTCATTTATCCATTTATCTCCTTAAAAATAGAAGAGTAGTACAAACTACTCTTCTAAATATTTACATTAGTTAGGCAGTAATTTTAATTTCACCAAACAGTTCATCGATTACAACACCAATACCCTCTTTGTAAACGATTTCTGCATCAATGGTCATATCTTTCTTTAGACCATCCATGCCAGTTTCATAGTAAGCTACATCACCTTCGTTTACTCTCTTAATTGGTTTGAACTCTGGATCAATTGGAAGAATATAAATCTTCTTTAAATCTTCCGCTGTGAATACACTGTCTCTAGTACCCGGAATATTTACACGGTTAAGAGCAAGACACTCATAACCTTCCCAAGAACCAAGAATACCATTCTGGAATCTTTCATTCTTCATATCATCAGAGAACAGGTTATAATTAATTGTGCTCTGAAGTTTCTGAATGGCGGATCTAGCACCAACTAGCATTACATTCTTACCAGTTGCAGCTACTACCTTTTCAATATGATCAATAATTGCACTCTTTGTAGCCTCAGACACTGCTGTATCAAGAACCATGTCAGTTGGAAGAGAAGCGTCCATAGACATAAATGCAGTATTAAGAGCGGCATATCTATACTGTTCAATAGCTGTATACATTCTTGCTACTAAATCAGCAAAATCAATTCTACCTGTCTGGAATAGAACGAAATCCGTGTATACCTTAATGGTATAGAAAGATGTATCAATAGAGAATGCCTTACCAGGCTTAACAGCTTGACGTAGCACGTTATGATGATCTCCAGAGAATTTAGATACAGTCAGTAGAGAATTGTCATTTACAAAGAATTCATTAGCATCACCATCTGCGAGGTTTACTTCCTGAACAAACTGCATAAAACGAGCATTAGACTCATTCCATCCAGATGTCATTCTATCAACAAGCACATCCTCAAACAGAGTTGCCATCTCTTTATTATGATCTCTCCAAGCCTGTCTACGCTTCATTGGAGTAGCTTCTTTAAAATTAATACCCAGAATACGATCACACTGGTTTCTAATGATTACATCCGTCTCTTCTTTAGAATACTGAGAATATACAGAATGAGCTGCATCCATCATTAGACCATTAAATTTAAGTACATTATTATAATCATTTTCAAACTGTGCTAAAAAATTAGCAGAAAAACACGTAATATCTCTCATAATTTATTAATTCCTCCCTTCTTACGCAATCGTCTTATTCTGAAGGGACTGAATACGAACAATGTTGTAATATGTACCAACAGAAATACTATGGATTTTACCCACAAAACCATTAGTTCCCTTTAGAGTTTCAAGCTCGCCAACATCATGTGCTTCCCACATACCCTTACCATCAACTACAACCAAAGCATTCTGCTTAACTTTAGATGCAGTATCGTCAGTGAATTGATAAGCTGCTACGCCAAAGATATCAGTGTGTACAGATGGCTCCTGAATCTGATATGCCTTGACAGGTTTACCTGCTGGATTGGTGTAGTTATAGCTCTGTGCCTCTTCTGTAGTAAGAGCAGTTTTTACATTAGCTGGTGCGCCAGTAACAGCGATCTTATCTTTAACACCTGCAATCTTTGCATATCTTTCCTGTAGACCATTGCCTGTATAATCACCAACTGCAATTGCCACACCATTATCTACATCAATTTCCTTATCATGTTCATCACGAACTAAAGCGTCATAAAGATCTCCAACGTCTGTAGCCAGAAGTAGAGAGGACTCAAAGATGCCATGAAGCTTACGCTCTTTAGCTTTTAGATTTGTATAAATCATTAAAATTTCCTCCTTATAAAAATTAAAGACCGCATTATGCGATCTCAAAAATAGAATAATATTTTATTTTTTAAGTAATCCATCTAAGAAAGATGAATTTGTATCAGGTTTAGCAAAAGCTAGAAAAGATGGTCTTTTTTCTTCTTTCTGTTGAAATTTCATAGAGAATGTTTTATTTTCTTTTACTAATTTACCTAATGCTGCATCTGCCTTTTCAGCAAGCTCTTCTTTAGTGAATTTCTTTACAGTTTCCTTCTCCATCAGAGACTTAAATTCCTCAGTCTCAAGATAACTTGTATAAGCTTCGTCATTAAATACAGTCATTTTATCTGCAATACTTTCAGCTTCCTCATATGCGGCTAATTTCTCTGTAACTAAAGAATAATTCTTTCTCATATTATCAAGCTCATTAAGCTCTTCTTCGGTTAAGAACTCACTAAATACTTCCAAACGTTCTCCGTCAAGAGCGACTACATCACCTGTCTTTGTATATTTTTGTTTATAGAACTTACAACCATAACCACTGTAAATAAAATAATCATCATATACATTTACAATCCAATACCATTCATTCAAAGTATCTTCTAAAGGTTTTAGAAGCTCATATAAGGCACATTGAATATCTTCATGGGAGAGTTCAAACTGTTTCGTATATTTTTTTAGCTCGTCATCTGGGTTCTTTTCAGGCTCATCTGGTTCGCTTTTATCATCTGGATTAGATTTTGGTTCAGGATCTTGGTCTGGATCATCAGGTTCTTTTTCAAATTTCTCAGAAAACATTTTTTCTAACTCTTCATCAGACATATTTTCATATTCGAAATCTACATCTTCGACAGTTTTATTATATTTTTTAAGTAACTCTTCAAATTTTGTCATGTCAGTTTTTGGTTGTCCTCCTTTCTCTGGTTCTCTGCTAAAATTAGACAAGGTATCATTTAATTTATTTAACATTTCTAATAATTTGGATTCTTCTATATCTGACAGATCATTTAAAACAGAATTTTTTGCCTGTGAAAAATCTTTTAATTTAATGTTAGAACCTGCCATACCAGGTTTTACCTTTTTTCCATTTTCGTCATATCCAAGAATCGTTACACCAGAAAAATATCCATCTTCAATATGCAATGTTTTATCCTTGGCATTCCATGTCATTGATAAAATAGAAATCTCTACAGAGCAAGGACATTCACCTTCTCTATTTACAATCTCTGCGGCTTTTGTATATTCATCATATAAATATCCATCGATCATCACATTGTAATGCTCATTTTCCTCATCATATTCAAGCGTAGCATTATTCGTCTCTGGAATATTCCCAACGGCAATTTCGTCATAAACAATTTCGCCATTTTCTTCATGAGCATTATGACCATAAAAACATGGTTCGCCATTTACTGTATGAATAAAACCTAAAATTGGACGATTCTTAAATGACGGAAGTAATTTTTGTTCCATTACTTCGTAACTGATAGTAGATTTATTAAGATTTGTTTCTGTATGACAAGCTTGCAAACGACACCGCGTAAGTCCTGCAATATATGATTCTTTTTCTTCTTCAAATTTTAAAGAACCACCAATTTGAACTACAACAGGTTCATCATTTTTATAAGCATTAAATTTCACAGACTTTTTATATTTGCTATAAAAGTTATATAAATCATCTAAAGTTAAAAGTCTATTGTTCAAGTTTGATTACATCCTCCTTTCTAAAAATAATAAAGCACTCAGAATAGGAGAGTGCTAAAACATCAACTTATTAGTGAATCCTATTTTTGCCATATCAATAGAATTATCAAATTTTAAAGTTGAATCATTAATGAATATAAAAAAAGAATTCCCAGATGGAATTTCTGAGAATCCTAATTTTGTTAGATTATTTTTTGTTGCCTCGTCTGAGGTATATATAAATTGTGATTTTTTGTTCATATAAAATACCTCGAATTAACTATTAGTATATTTCCATATATATCCTTTTGCTGTCTTCCCGTGTCCTTTACATACAGATGTAATTTGACTACCTTTTTTTAAACCAACTGCAAGTGCTGCATCTTTGCTGATGAATAAGATTTAATAAAATTTCCATCTAAAGAATATTGAGATACTGGTTTACTTGATCCACCTTTATTAATATAAAATAGTGGTAGTGGTTTGACCTATATAACACTTTCCATTTATTAAATTTTCTATTTTGTATATGTACCCAGTATAAGTACCATCTTTATTTAATGACATGTGAATACCTCCATACTAATATTCTCCAAAATAAAAGAGCAAAGATTAATGTTTTCTTAATCTCCACTCTTTAAGTAAATTATCTATTTTTTCACAGCTTTCAAAAACCCAATATTGCTTATAAGTTTTATTATGTGTTGCCTTTAATATGTATCCCAAACCATTTTTAAAAAATAATCTTTTAATGGCTTAGAGTAACAATAAAAATATTTACCTTCCAAAATAAAAACTCCTCTATTTATTTCCTTTATCTTCATTTTTCCCAGAATTCCTTGTGGCTTGTCCCTCTGAACTCAAATCCTCTTCAGGAATAGTTGGTCTACCATTTATATCACCAGATGATTGTGTATATGAAGAATTAAAAGGAATAGCATATTGATTTATATTTAGTGCTAAAGCTTCAAAACGAAGTTTGTTATATGCAATATAAGGCGTATTGCCTAATGCGCACATATAATCCATTTTCCCAATACCGAATGAACTAGCATCTTTCATTCGGCTAATATATTCTTCTCGGTTATATTGAGTTTGATCAAAAATCTCTAAATGTATTCCATCGGTAATATGGTTTTTAATCCAATAATTTAACCATGATTCAATGCGTCTCAGATAAACTGACATTTTACCTAAATCATTAGCGTTAGAATATTTAATACCATTCGCATTACTTGAATCACCAGAACTTATGATTAATCTATTAATCCCCGCATTTGCGAATAAGTTATTCATTGCTTTATTTAGATTATCCGTATCAGTAGAAGATGTTGATTTTTCAAAATCTATAACTTGTGAGTCACTCTGATATGGTACAGTTCCATAACCAACTAAATCAGGAAGAATTTCTTTAATAAGTGCATCAAAATAATTTGCCAATTCCAGACTTATTGCAAAATCATCTACATTTTCAGAATTCAACAAAGGAATTTTATTTAAAATCAATTTATAATTCTGTAGTTTTTCTTTCGCAACAACAAGGCTTTCTGTATCAAGGAGATTTAATAAAGATTTGAATAATGGCAGGAAATAAGGTAATGGTACATAAAACTCATCATCTGTACTCGCAATGAGTGTTAATGTATTTTCTGGCGGAAGTCGAAAGAATTGATAATCTCTACCACCAGATTTATATTGATTATAGCCATCAATAAACACTTGATCCCAAACTCCTGTAGCATCATTATTGATACCCTCAATAAAGTCTTTATTATTAGATTTATCAAAAAACGAAGCATCAAAATAGGTTATCCATTCTCCTTCTTGTGTTTTACCATATATACGACAATATTGTACATCTAATGGCATCAAAAACATTCCATTTTCATCATCACCATTCATCCATCCAACATATAAACCATCGCGAATGGTGTTTGAAACTACATTCTGTAATTCTTTTGCCATATTAAAATGATGAAATATTTTTAAAACTTTTTCATAGTTTTTAAGTTGTTTATCTACATTAAAGTCTTTTGTGTAATCTGCAAGAGGTGTAATATTATATGTATATAGTGGCATAGTAGAAAAGTAAGATATCATCTGCTTATATAACATTGAAACTCTGGTTAAAAAACGAGATACTTCACGGATGTTATCGATATTATTAAGAGGTGATTGTGTATACTGATCTAATAAATCTCTAGTATATTGTGTATAACTCTTAGATATTGTTTTATTAACATTTCTTTGAAGTAATTCTTGAAATTTAGCGAAACTTATTTTTTGCGCTCTGTTACGAAGCAGAGAAAAATCTTGTTCTTCGGTTTTTGTAATTACTTCTGATTTATTTCTTTTGTTGTTTTCCTTATTCAAATTTTCTATATACCTCCTTTCTTATGAATTTTATATATTTATGTTTTGAATTTTTAAATTCTAATATTAGATTAAGATAGTTAAGATTATTATGAAAATAGAGTTGTTTTCTTTGGTGCGCGTACTGAAAAATATTTCATGATGTCTGTTGTAGCTGGACGTTTTCTCTGAGTAATAGTTTTTCTACGTTCATTCATTAAAGCATAACAGCATAAACAAGCTGTATAAGCTCTATCATCGTGGAGCTTATTAGCTTTCTCCGCTGTAAGTTCAAACGAGTCTTTACCAGAATCACGTTTTTTTCTTACCATGTTTACTAATTCTTCTTTTAGTGCATCTATATTAGCTAAAGCCAATTTATCCATCCACTCAAGTTTAATTGATTTTGTATTTACAGACTGGATGTTATTCAACTCTTCATTAAGCTTTTCTTCAAATTCGCGTTCGCTCAATTTCTCTTTTTTCAATTTTAAAGTTATTTCTTCCTTTGCTTTATTTAACTTTTCTTGATCAATATCAAACACTGTTAAATAATCCTTATTATCATATGGAGCTGTAAAGCTAACCTTATCCTGATTTATTAGTTCAATCATGGCTTCATACATTTCAGATTTATATGCAGTAGGAGACATCAAATGGACTTTATCAACTGCATTTGGAAATTTCTTGACATATTCTGAAGAATATTCTTTATCAATCAGCCCTCTATGGGTAATACCAGCTTCATCTGTCCAATCTGGCATTAAATAATCAGCAATATTTACACCGCCACCGCCAGAACCAGCATCAATATATATACCGAGAATGTTTTCATATCCATCCGCGCCACCATTATAATCTAATATTATTTGTTTTAAATATTTTACCTGATCTGGAGTTTGCATAGGAGATTTAATTTTTTTTCCAACATCAATAAGATTAATACAATTAACCAATCGCATTCTTTTATCAATTGTACCATCTACCTGCTCAAAGTCATAAACTTCTCCAACTAAAATAACTGAGTTGTCTCGACTTCTAGCTGGATCATAGCCAATAACAAATTTTTTATTACCAGTGTCATTAAAAAGTAAAGGCTTACGAACTTCTTCATTTCTGGTAATAACACCTCTACGAATGATTGCATCTGTTCCAGCATCAGTAGTAAATTGACAATAATATTCTCTACGTGCTTTTTCTGGATTTGTTCTCATTTCTGTTTCAACCGTAGTACGAGATAGAAGCGGAGTAACTAATTCACCTTTTAAAGTAGGTTTAAAAGCTTGTTCACAATCAATATGTAAAACGCAATAATCAGGATTTCCCATAATTTGCTGTTTTGCAAAATCTCTATATAATCTCCAAAATTGTGTATCTCTTGAAGAAGCAGAACTAATGTAAAATTTCTGATATGGTAAATCTCTAGGAATACATCTTTGCCGAATTGGATCTATAGAATTTCCATCAGCGTCTTTACCAGTTTTTAAGCTTCTGTTTACTGCTGCAAAAGCTCCATAAACGTTCATCATTTCATCTGAAAGGAAACCACTTTCATCAAAAATTACTGATCCGCGACTTCCTCTTTTGGCGTCCACATTTGAGTTCAATGTCTTAGTCATGGAATTGTTATAACATGTATAAGAAAACCCATTACTAGAATGGCTGAATCCATCCCCAATTACATTTTTTACTTCAACTTCATTTTTAAAAACTGAACCTGTCGAACCATAAAATGTATCAATATTATCATTTGCAAGTCTTTCTAGTGTAGTAAAAGTTTGTTCTGCTTGTCCACCAGTACCGCTTGCAATATAAGTCCAGACATTACAGAAACACATATCTTTAGCCATTATCTCTAAATCAATTACTGTACTTTTACCATAACCACGCGTACAAACTGCAAGTACGTTTGGACAAACCCAACTTCGTTGAACTAACAAAGATTGTCCGTCTAATAATTCAATATTAAAGAAAAGATCTATTGCACGAATGGGGTTACATTGTAGATATTTTTGAATATTTGCAATTTGAATATAAGATTCGATTTTTCTGGAAGAGACTGTATATCCATGTGGTTTAATATATATACCATATTGGTCATAAAAATCTTTATCATAATTCATTAACTCAGAATTATAATAATCCATCACATAAGTTTTATTTAGATTCATCTGTATTCTCCTTCTCTTTGACATTCTCTTCTCCGAATACAGAATATAAATCTCTTAAATCTTTTACATTATTTTCATCTAAAAGATTGTTTTCTTTCAATGTATCTCTTAAATCCAAATTTTCTCTAAGCAGGATGCGATTAATTTCTTTATATGCTTCTTTTTCTTTTCGTAAATCTTTATTAGTAACTCTCATTTCTGCAACCATATCAGACCATTCAGATTCATCCAATTCCAGTTGCTTCATTATAGACGCATCACTTATTTCTTGAACTTGTTGCATACCTCTACATGTATCAATATCAAATCCATTTACTTCAGCGTCTCTTAAATTTAGAGACTTAATCTTTTTAATCTTACCAGTCCAAGTATTTTCGCCCTTTTTAGCATTTTTATTATATCTTAATGAAATGCAATTATCTTGCGCTAAACTCGTAATTACAGAATTAATTTTATTTTTACTATCTTGCAAAGATTTTATAGTGGCGGAATTCTTTTCAATATTAGATATATCACACATTAATTTTGCTATAGTGTCATCAATTTTAGATTGCTGTAGAAAACCACGGACAATTGTAATAGCAGAAGATGTACGCATCATATCCTCATTGGCATCTTCACTAGAATCAAGAAGTCCTAATAGTTGAGAGTATAAAAATGGCTGATCATTTATATCCTCTTTTTCAAAAGGATCATAACTTAATAATCGAACAACATCATTTTTATTTTTAATAAAATTATCATATGTATCTAATCCAGCATGGTTATCTACAGTTTTCTCAGTAGTAGAATCCTTATTATTCTCACTTAATGCTTTATTTACAAAAAGATCAGAATCGGCATAAGTCATGCCAATATAATTTGGCATAGCAATTTGTCGAGAATATGCAGCCCATACATTTGATTTGACTTTACCAGAAGCAAGATTCTCAACTTCTTGAATACTTGAATCCCATACTTTCTCAAGGAACGGTTTATTCAGATATCTAAGTGCTAATTGAACAGAAGATTTATCTGGCTCCTGTTCTTCACCGTTTGTAACCTTTAATGCAATCTTTTTAGCACAATCTTTACAAATTGGTGCTAAACCACTTTTACTCATAGGGTCTGTATTTACATAAAATTTATCTTTAGATTTATGAACATCACATAAATAACACCATGCACCATCTTTTAATGTTTTTACTTTATTTTCTAGTATTTCAATTTTCTTTTTAGCTTGAGCAACTGTTATTTTAGTTGCTGGTTCTTTGGCTACTGTCAATAACAGTCACTTCCTTCCTTTTATTCCAATAAAATAAACCTCTAAACTTAACTTATTATTTTGTGTAGAGTAACTACACTTCAGTAGTCACTCCAAAATTGAGAAAAATAATCATGAAAAAGTCAATATTTTGAAAGGATAAAATATTATGAAAACAATATTTAATGAATTAGGGTAATTGCCCTACACAAAATAACGAGTTTATAGAAATAGGAGAGCAGCACTAGCCACTCTCCATTGTAAACAATTACTATTTGCGTTTAGCAACCAGCTCTGGATCTGTAGCTGGACCCATGCCCTCGCCACGGTCAGAACCATTAGCACCTTCGCAGGTACAACTTGTATCTGGCTTCAGATGCTTGTAATCGTTTACGT
>ERZ1106915.747-NODE-747-length-39519-cov-3.887949_pt1 | contig 39519 bp, 43 predicted proteins | sample MGYA00403653_ERZ1106915 | MGnify/ENA primary metagenome ERZ1106915 (study PRJEB35170, sample SAMEA104062404) | human gut metagenome | biome: human gut; feature: human-associated habitat; material: faeces | place: Denmark | collected 2012-06-06 ... | reverse complement strand
CGTGGTAAGGGTATCCTCTCCCAGCAGCTCCGCATTACCGCTGATGACGCTGAGGGGAGTCTTGAGGTCATGGGTCAGCGCAGCCAGCTCCAGCCGGCGCTGCTGCTCCATAGCCCACTGGCTCTCAAGGGACTGGGCCAGATTCTGCCGCAGGTCGTCCATGGCCGTCAGTGTCTCCTCGAACTCCCGAACCTTCGCCCGACCGGAGATAGGCACATCCAGCCGGCGCTGGGCGATGGCCTCTGTGGCTCCAGTCAGCAAAGCGGCATCCCTCCGCAATAGATCAGCAAAATGCCTGGTGGAAATGGCACCCGCCAATAGCCAGGCCGCCAGCAACACGATCGTAGCGCAGGTCTGGAACTCCGGCAGACGGCGCTGGAGCACCTCAGCGCCGTAGGGCATGGAGTAGTCATATTGGATCACGCAGGTGGTCCCGTCCGGCAGTTGGGTCACCCGGTGGTACTGGGAATAGAATATCCCCTGGGGATCGCGCTCCCCGGCCAGGGTGGCCCTGGCGTAGTCAAGGTGCCGCTGGTCCATGTTTCCCTGATCCTGTACCTGACCGCCGGCGTCGAAGATGGCCCAGCGGTAGTAGTATGGAATCTTCGATGTTTCCAATTCACCAGTGGAGAGCGCCTGGCTCACCGTATCCACTCCGCCTGCAGCGGTGTTGGCCGGATGCACGATGCCGAAACGCATCATTGTGGTCAGCCCGATCCACCACAGGACGGCCAAAAGCAGCATAGCCGCGCCGGTGGTGATCAGATATCGCCAGAACAGCGCCGTCAGGCCAGCGGGCCGTTTCATGCGTTTTTCCACTTGTAACCCACCCCCCAGACTGTCTCGATGGGATTCACTCCTGCCGTGCGCAGCTTGGCCCGGATGTTCTTGATGTGCTCCGTAACCGCGGAGGCATCTGCCTCGCCGTCGTAGCCGAAGGCCGCCTCATAGAGCTGCTCCTTGGAGAAGGTCTGTCCCGGGTGCATGGCCAAGTGCTCGCAGATGGCGTATTCGCTCCGGGTCAGCCGGAGGGGCGCATCCTGCCAGTACACCGCCCGCTCCCCCAGGTCAAAGTCCAGTTCTCCCCGGCGCAGGCGGGTGTGGGGCGTGCGCTGCTCCCGCCGCAGATGTGCGGCCACCCTGGCCCGCAGCTCTGCGATGCGGAAGGGCTTGGTGATGTAGTCGTCCCCGCCCAGCCCCAAACCGGTGAGCACGTCGGCCTCCTCGGTCTTGGCGGTGAGGAAGAGGATGGGGCAGTCTGCCAGAGATCGGATACGGCGGCAGAGGGCGAACCCATCCTCCCTGGGCATCATCACATCCAGCAGGATGCAGTCTGCCCAGCGGCAGGCGGACTCGTCCACCTCCCTGCCGCTCAGATGGGTGGACACCTGGTGCCCGTCCCGCTCCAGAGCGGTCTTCAGCAGGGTGCAGAGGTCTTTGTCGTCATCTACCACCAGAATATGGGCCATAAGCCGCTCACCTCAATTCATCAGGAGATACACCCCCCAGGAGAGGGCGTAGAGCAGATAGATATGGGTGGGGTAAAAGGCATAGAACAGCAGTTTGTGCCCCCCGCCCCGCTGGCCATTATACCACAGCATCAGCGGCGCAGCCAAGATGCCGTAGATCTCATAGTACTGGGTGAAGATCTGCCACCATACGAAGTCCGGAGCCATGGCAGAGGCCATGAGGATCATATAGACCACGCCGTAGAGGATATAGTAGACGGAGAAGGCCGCCACCTGCACGCGTCGGCGCTTTCGGAACAAGTAGAGCACCAGCCCCATGACCAGCACCGGCCAGCTGCTGTCCCCAGTAGTCCCCCATGCAGGCAGCACCGAGTAGGCAGCAATCCCCAGCGGAGTAGCCAGAACGGGATATTTGATGGACAGCCAGGATACCAGTATGGGCCACACCAGCGGGAGAATCACCGCCATCAGGCCGGGCAGGATCTTTTTCTGGCCAAGCCAGTCAATCCCCTGCCAGATGATCATCAGAATGACGAAGGTGGTCATCATGCCGTTGGCGGGATAGAAGCCGTCCGGCCTCACCAAGACGCCGGCGAAGGCCATGAAGAACAGCAGGAGCGACATGGCGGCAGAGAGGATATAAACCTTGGCAAAGTATTTCTTCCGGTTGCGGGTGTGGGTAAAGCCCTCCACCAGGCAGAAAAGGAACAGCGGTGCGCCCAGCCGTCCTACCATACTGAACCACTCCGGGATCATGCCAGTGAAGCCAAAGAAGTAGTGGATGTGATCCAGCACCATGGTGATCAGGGCGATCCATTTCAGCCCTGTCTCACTGATGCCTCCAGTCTTGGTCAATGTGCGTGTCGTTTCCATAGCAGAAGTCTCCTTATCAGATTCTACCGCTATGGTAACAGGCAATTCTAAGGAAATTATCAAGATGAAGAATTATTATGTTTTCTCTGTAGATAACCAACAATAGAAATCGTTGGCCATGTCCTGAAATGTCCTGAAATATCAATGATTGAGTTTGAAAATGGCATTTATCTTTTTTAATCTAAGTATGGACAGCCACAGTTGTATTTTATATCCATCTGCGGTACAATCATCTGCGGTGGAGGGCCAAGAAGCCATCCCCCTATCGCATTGATCATCACGCAGAAAGGCAGATCGACCATGATACAAAAGGAATTGAATGAACTGCGCCGCCGCTGGCGGCCGGAAAAAAACGCTGTCAGCCGGATCTACGGCTGTTTTGTCAATAGCAGCAAAGAGATCGTTTCTGATTTGGACGAATCCCTTGGGATGATGCCCCAGGAGGAGGCCGAGAAGTATCTGAGCCTTTTGAAGAGGGGACTGTCCGGTTCCCTGGGAAAAAACCTCATCGACATCGTATTCTCCACCCAGCAGGTGGCAGACAGCGAGGAGCACCGCCTGCTCACCACACTGTGGGATTCTCAGCTAAAGGACAACGAGGCCCGTCAGACCTTTTACCGCAAGGTGATCGATAGTCTGGACATGGGGAACAGCAGTTATTTGCTGCTCCTGGCCTGTGACAGCTACGATGTCCCCCATCGCGGCAAGGATGATTCCCTGCAATCGGATGCCTCGGATGAGGTCTTCACCTACATCGTCTGTGTGGTGTGCCCCATCAAGGAGGGCAAGGTAGAGCTGGGATATTTCCCTGGGGACAATGAATTTCACTGTGCTGCCGGACAAACTGTCGCTCCTCCGGAGCTTGGCTTTCTGTTCCCGGCCTTTGATGACCGGGCAGCAAATATCTACAACGCTCTCTTTTACACCAGAAAGCCCAGCGAGATTCACCAGGAGTTTATCGATGCGGTCTTCCATGTGGAACCGCCTATGTCCGCTGCAGAACAGCGAGAGGTCTTTGAATCGATCCTGGAAGATACGCTGGGGGCAGGTTGCGGCATCGAGGTCGCCCAGGCGATCCATGACCAGCTTTCCTGCCAGATCCGGGAGCATAAGGAGTCCAAGAGCACCGAGCCTCTGATCGTGACCGCAGGTGAGATTGGGAAAGTCCTGCTGGCGTGCGGCGTGACGGAAGAAAATGTTGCAGCATTCCAGGCGCAGTGCGGGGCGCAGTTCGGTGTCGGGGCCGTTCTCGATCCTGCCAACTTGATCGACCCTGGCAAGTATGAAGTTAAGACCGCCCAGGCCACGATCCAGGTCGACCCGGAATTCAGCTATGCAGTTACCACCAGGGTAATCGATGGCTGCGCCTATCTTCTGCTCCCTGCGGATGATATTCAGGTCAACGGGCTTCCCATCCAAGTCACAAACGGTCAGGAGACGGAGACGATATGAGTAAACGGCTTGTAGCTTACTTTTCATGTACCGGGACGACTGCCAAAGTTGCCGAAACTCTGGCGGAGTCTATCGGCGCTGATATCTTCGAGATCGAACCGGCTGTCCCTTACACAGCTGCGGATCTTGACTGGCGGGATAACACTTCCCGAAGCAGCATTGAAATGAATGATCCCCATTCTCGCCCAGCAGTCGCATCGAAGCGGGACAACATGGCTGACTATGACACGGTCCTGGTGGGGTTTCCGATCTGGTGGTATGTGGCACCAACCATCATCAACACATTTCTGGAATCCTATGACCTTCAAGGAAAAACCATCATTCCCTTTGCGACATCTGGTGGGAGCGGTATGGAGCAGGTCAACAGCCATCTTGCTCCAAGCTGTGTCGGCGCAAAGCTGCTTTTAGGGAAAGTATTTCCTTCCTCTGTGACCAAAGAGGAGACAAACACTTGGTTCAGCAAATTACAGGCTCGATTGGAATAACATATTCCCGATGCATAAAGCACCCTTTCTGTGCTGTTTGTAATCGCTTCGTCTATGCTGCAACGCCATAGAGGTCATGGTTCACCTGTGCGGCGTAATAATTCTCCATGGTGGCAGGTGCATTGTAAAGCGCAGTCAGGAGGTACTGTCGAATATTGCGGATGTGAGTGGTGTTGTCCTTGAGGCACTCGAACACATACTGGATATGGCTTCCATCCAGTTTCAACAGCCGGGACTTTACAACTGCCTGGGGCAGATCATTCCCACACACCCGGACATTCTCTCGGTTGGAGCAGACCGTCTCCACCATCAGCTCCACCATCTCATCTAACTGCCCCACATCCCAGGGGCGTTCCTGTACGAAGTCCTCATAGCGAATGTTCTCCCGTATGAGGGACCGATAGGCATCCATCTCCTGATGATCCACAGGTCTCTCCCGGCTCCGCTTCCTTCCCTTCGCATCCATCGTCCCCGAAAAAGGGGTGGAAGGGATAGGAAGCGATTCTTTTTTTCGTGAGTCAGTTCTTTGTTGTTCTTTCTTTTGTTTCTCTTTTATTATTTGCGTTGACTTTTCCGCCGCCGTGCCGCCCACCGCCGGATATTCCGTTGTCGGGTTTTCCGATGACGGCAAGGCAGACGACGGCCCTGCCGGAGGTACAGGAACAGGGCGCTCTCGGATGATATACTCGTTGCTGCTGAATTTTCCTGCCTTATCCACAGTCTGGCAGCGATAGATGTATCCGGCTCGTTCCAGCTCCACCACAGCGGCACGGATCGCATCCTTACCCTCTTGATTGATCTTCGCCAGCCCCGTTAAAGTGTAGTCCCAGTCCTCCGGCAGGGAGAGCATTTGGGACAGCAGGCCCTTGGCTTTTAGGGAGATGCTCTTGTCCCGCAGGTGGTAGTTGCTCATGATCGTATAGTTTTGGGTGCGTTCCACACGAAAAACCGCCATTTGGAATCCTCCTCTGCATTTCTATTCGCCTTTCCCCAGAACCCCATGACGGAAGCCCTCCGCCCCGCGGCTCCGGAAAAATGGCGGGGCGCGGGTCTTTTTCCCGCGCCCCATGTTCATTCTCTGTAATAGACAGGTCTGCCAATGGAAGTAAAGCCACTTTTTCCCGTGATGACCACATTGTTGGCGCTGCTGGCGCAGTGGACGATCAGGAGTTCCCCCGCCTCGTCCCGACCGCCTACGATGCCCACGTGTTCATCTCCGGGATAGAATACCAGATCCCCGGGAAGGGCCTCGTCCCAGGAAATGGGGGTACAATATGTGTGCTGGGCATGGGCGCCACCGCCGTGACCGATGACATACTCCCCGCCGCTGACATTATAGAATACCCAGTCCGCAAAACCAGAGCAGTCCATCCCGAAGGGCCGGTAGGTACCTGTGGTGGAACTGCCTGCTGCGGTCACCTGGCGGAGCGTTCCCCAGCGATCATCCCAGCCGATCTTCAGGCTTTTGCCACCCCAGAAATAATGGACCTTACCCACCAGTTGGCAGGCAGTCTGGACCACAGCCCGCCGCTCCGGTGCCAGGTCCGCGGGAAGCGCGGCCAGCAGATCCTTTGCCGCCTGACTGCTGATGGTCAGATCACCAGCCAAGGATGCCAGCAGTTCTGAATTGTCCAACAGCGCGTCCAGCGCCTGGTCCTGCTCCGCTGTAAACTGATAGAACACCCGCATATCGTCCGGTGTCCTGGGGGTAATGGTGACGGATAGAACTTCCTCTGTCCAGGCTGCGGCGCTGCCGTTGGCTGGATGCTCTACTGTCTTTTTCTCACTGGTGAGCTTTGTCATGTCCCAGAATACCGTCCGCAGGGCTTCGACCTGGGCTGCGTCCAGCACAGCAGGACTGCCGCTTTCTGCCGATCCTGACTGCCTGACTGCAAACACGGCCAGTACCTCCGGCCAGGGCGGCGGCGCACCTGTGATCTTAAGCCGGTCGCAATCAGCATCCACCCGCATTTGCTCCAGGCGTTCCGCCAATTCGCCATTGATCTGAGCCACTGCCTCCGATGGAGAAACAGAACCCGGACCGCTGCCGCCACCCGCGAATAGGATGCCAAGCGGCGAGGCAAGCAGCACGCCTACCAGACAGAGTACGACCACGATAGAAAGGACAATGCTCCCTCCGGCTGCAATGGCAGCCACAACGCCGCGGGCCGCTCTGACTACGGACTGTACTGCCCTGGCTGCTGCCCGTGTTCGCGCTTTCCATGTGACAGCCACCTTGGATGTGTGACCAGCAGCACGGGCAGACCGTATGGCGGAAATCTTTGCCGCAGCCTGGGCTTTGACCTGCGCAGGGCCCAGAGGCGGCTGCCCAGAGGCCAATGACCTCTGGGCAGTCTTTATCTGCTTGGCAGACGGGACCGGCTTTCTCACAGACGGCGGCGCCGCACCCTCTCTGCTCATTCCACGGCCTATACACTGGGGCGCTTCAGGAGAAGCCACGGTTGGGCGACGTCCCCCTTGTTTGGCGGCGTGTTGTTCACCTGAACGACACTCTGAGGGCAGGGATCGACTATCCTGCGGGGCAGTCTTGGCAGCGGTATGTGCGGCACCCTGGGGCTGTCTGCTATTCTTTTCAGCACGTTGCCGGACCTGTTCCTTCGCCGCTTCTCTGCCCCTCTCCTGGGGTGTGAGCGTGACGTTCGGGGCGGGACGGGCGCATGGTTCCATGGGCCTCTCTGATCCCAACAATCCTGCTCCAGTCCTGACCTTCTCTGGGCCGGGCCTGGGGCGGACAATTCCAGAACCACGCTCCGCCGTTGCCTGTTCCAAAACAGCCTCACGGGTCTTGATCCGCAGCAATCCGTTCCCCCGCTTTTCCCCAGTAGAGGGGGCATCTGACGGGGTGCTGGAGTTATTTTGTGCTTGGAACTTCTCTTTTTTCTGTCCCTGTTTCCTGCCTTTCAGCAGACGCTCCACACCTTGGGCCCCACGGCGGAAGCCACCCATTGCAGTATCCTCCAGTGTGTCTCCACCAAACTCATCCCGCTGACCATACTGGGCTGTGTCCCTCAGCTGGCCCCGCAAACGTTCCACGCCACTCTCCAGTCCCCGGCGTGCCAATTCCTTGGGGGCAGATCTGACCTTCTCTGCCACGGCCTTTGTAGCCGTTGGCTTCTCCTTGATCGTTCCGATGCCTTATCACCTCCCCGGCGATCATGCCGCATTCAGGTCAGCGGGTTTGGTGCTCATCAGTTTGTAGAGATGATTCTTGGGGAAGTTGTCCATAAAGGGGACGATCGCACTACCGCACTTGATGAGTCCCCGACCAAAGTCCACATTGGTGATGTAAGAGAGCTGATTGTCCGAGATGTTCAGCAGCTTGGCCAGCTCCTCACGGTCGGTAGCCGCCTGGTTCAGCATGACCAGGAACTCACTGTTTGCCAGCATGGTACGGGCGGTGTGAGACTGGAGCAGGTCATCTACATTCTGTGTCAGGCCGGTGCAGCAGGCGCCATACTTCCGCACCCGCTTCCAGAGGGTAAACAGGAAGTTGGCGCTGTACTCATGCTGGAACAGCAAATAGATCTCGTCAATATAGACCCAGGTGTTCCTTCCCAGCTTCCGGTTCCGAACGATGCGGTTGAATACGCTGTCCAGAACTACCAGCATACCAACAGGCAGAAGCTGCTTGCCCAGATCCCGGATATCGTAGCAAAGGATACGGGAGCTGGTATCCACATTGGTGGGCTTGGCGAAGGTGTTCAGGCTGCCCTTGGTAAACAATTCGATGGCCAAAGCCACGTCCTTTGCCTCGGTCTCCGGCTGGCGTAGCAGTTCTGCATGGAAGTCCCGGAGGGTGGGGACAGTCCCTTCACAGCCGTTCTGGATGTAGGTGTGGTAGCACAGAGCCGTACACCGGTCAATGATGGACTTCTCCTTGGCGGACAGCTTGCCGGCCCCCATGAGCTGCTCACACAGGGAGAGGATGAATTCGGACTTTAGGACAACGGGATTCTCCCCATCGCCATACCCCTGTTCCATGTCCATTGCGTTGATGTGGTTGCTGGAGGTGGCGGAAATGTTGATGACCTCGCCGCCCAGCCCTTCCATGAGGGGGCGGTACTCTGACTCCGGGTCGATCACAATGACGTCATCTTCGGTGGAAAGGGCCAGTCCCACCATCTCCCGTTTGGCGGTAAAGGACTTGCCAGAGCCGGAGACGCCCAGGACAAATCCGTTGCCGTTGAGCAGTTCCTTCCGATTAGCCAGGATGAGATTCTTGCTGATGGTGTTCTGACCATAGTACACGCCGCCCTGGTGCCGGATCTCCTGTGCCTTAAAGGGCATGAGGACAGCCAGAGCCTCTGTAGTCAGGGTGCGCAGGGCGTCGATCCGCCGCAGGCCCAAAGGCAGCGCGGTCACCAGCCCGTCCGCCTGCTGCCAGTTGAGGGTGGAGAGTTGGCACAGGTGCTTGCGGGCGGTGGATCGGAGCGTCTCCGTATCGCTGTCCAGTTCCTCCTTGGAATCGGCCAGATGCACCAGCGTCACCACTGCAAACAGCATCCGCTGATCCCTGGTGGTCAGGTCGTCCAGCATCTCTCTCGTCTCTTTTCGCTGCTGCTCCAGATCATACGGCACCACCGCAGAGAAGTTGTTATTGCTGTTCTGCCGCCGCTGCCAGTTGGTCACGTTGGTCTCCACACCCAGCAGGCGGCTTTGCAGCTCCCGTACCGCCTCATCCGTAGGTACTGGGATGATGTCAATAGACAACATCAGGTTCCGGTCCAGTGCAGTCAGCTCGTTGATCATGGAGTCCTTGATGTAGCTGGCATACTCTTTGAGGAACAGCACCCGCCCGTACTTGTTCCCCATGATGAAGTGGTCTTTCTTGAACTCCAGGCTGTCCGGACAGACAGCATCCTTGAAGGAGTGCCCTTTCCGCATACAGTCCCGGAGGTCGATGCGGAACCCGTTCTCCTCTCCGGGGCGGTAGAAGTCATGGAGGACTCGCAGCCGTTCCACGGCATCCAACTCTTCACAGTGGGAGTCCAGACGGTGGAGATGGGCAGTCACATCATGCATGGTCCGGTCAAAAAAAGACCGGGCCTCCTCCGCGCTCTTGCGGTGGACAGAGAGGGTGATATACCGCTCCTGCACCACGCTGTTGGCAGCGTTGGTGGCCTTGTCCAGAAGCATGGTGTTGTACTCCGCCCGGTATCCGTCCAGATGATCGTCCCGGCGAGGGATGAGGATCTCCTGTTCCACATTTTCCCGTGCGACGCGCTTGTTGTTGATGGTGATCTTGGTAGTGGACCCAGCATCCAGTGCATTGAGCAGTTCGGAGTAGTCCAGGAACATCGCCGTCTTGTCCTCTTTTGAAGCGATGGCATAGTTGATGTCGCTGAACCGCAAGGTCTTGGAGAATTTGCTGCCGAATTGAAACACCCCATCCGGCCACAGGCGGCGGATGGGGATGGCGTCCTGTACAGATCTTGGCACCTCGAATGTTTCTTTGTCCTGCTTTAACGTATTCAGCAGGGTCTTAATCAAGTTTGAGCGCCTCCTTTATCGTTGCATTTTCCAGAGCTTTGGTATACAGGTGATCCGATTTGAATACGAGCCGCTTTGGATAGAGCAGCTCTGAGCGGATGACCGCCAGAATAAACTGTTCAAACGTCATGCTGTTGTATCGGTAAAAGCCGCACAGGGCAAAGGGTGCGGCGGCCAGGACGCAGGCCCAGCCCATATCTGAACCGCCCAGAGCTGGCCCCAGGAAGAAATAGACTGCCAAAGCCACCGCCACGGCGCCAAGGGCGCAGAGGAACTGCCGCAGGGTCAGGCCGAAGAAGATGCCCTCCTGGTAGTCCCGGACTTCTTTGTTGATCCGTACTTCTATGTCGTTCACCTCTCTATTTTTGCCTTTGCCAGACAGACCGTTGCAAACGCCGCCCAGCTATGGTACCATGCCAAAAACCAGAGAAGGAGGTCTCCCGCATGGCGTATTTGTTTTTGATGCTTGGTGTATCGCTCCTGCTTCCGTTGCTCCGGCTGGCCTTTCGTCTCCGCCTGGGTGTCCCGCTTCTCTTTGCCCTTGGGATGCTCACGGTGTTCCACAGCTGGTATCAGACCCACACTACCCTGGCAGATGGGATCTTTCTTGTCCTGGTGGGACTGGCCGCTCTTTCCTGGGTGGTAGCACTGATCCGCAAAGCCGCAGAGATCATTGGCGGCATCCTGTCCGACCGTGTGGCAGGCGCGGCCCTGGCCCGCCGGGTGCGGCAGGCCAGAGCTGAGGGAACTGCTATGGTGAACACAGAGGGGCTATGATCATCCCAGGCCCATCAGCTCCCGGATGAGCCGGTCGCTCATCTTGATAGCCCCCACCAGCACCAACATATTGAACACCAGCTCACCCACATAGTTCCACACGATGGTGGCTGGGGCCAGGGTACTGTCCACAATGGCAGGCGGCGTGGAAGCAAATGCTGAGAAAATGACACAGGCCAATACAATGACACAGCCCTCCAGGCAGATGGCGGAATAGCTTTTGACAAAGGCCATGCCGACACTGCTGGAGGGCTGTCCCGCGAAGCTGGCCAGAGGGACGGGTGCAATGGCGGTGGCGATATAGAGTTTGAAAAAGCGGGAATACACAGTGAGGATCATGACCAGAGCCAAGACCCAAATGAACAGGGAACCCAGTAGAGTGACGGCCCACAGGGGAATGCTCTCGATCAGTCCTACATCCTCAATGATCGTCACCATTTCATCTGGGAGCGTGGTGGCAGTCAGAGCCGAGAGACCAGAAGAGGATATGATGGAAGAGACCATTCCCTGAGCGACACGGAACACAGCCATCATCAGTTCCATCCCATGTCCTACTGCTGCCTGGGCCAGAATAAAGCGTATGAAGCTCTTAAATACCAATTCCGGCTTCTTAAATTCCGTAAAGCTGCCACAGGTCTTGACTATGCCCATCACAAAGAACAGTACCAACAAGGCATATCCAATGGCCTGTAAGCCGCCGTTGATCCCCACGATCACATCCCAGATCCCACCGCCCTTGAACTCCTCCGGGCTGGTGCTGATGAGCTGCCAGATCTCTGCCAGTTTGTTGTTCCAGGTGTTCAGGGCGGAGTTCAGGTTGTCTACGATCCAGTTTTCACTACCCAATTATTTGTTCACCCCCCACCTGCCCGGAACAATATGTCCGGGCAGGTATTTTTTCTCCTCCATCCTCAGCCTCCGGTAATCAGAGTGAGGATCTCCTTGGTAAAGGTGATCACGATACCGCCGGCGATGGTGAGGATGCCGTTGGAACGCTGGGAGGGGTCATGGGACTGGAGGGACAGGCCCACCTGCAAAATTCCGTAGCCCAGCAGGATGAGCCCCACCGCCCGGATCAGAGAGAAGATAAAGTCGGACAGGCTGTTGACCACAGAAAGCGGGTCGTCGGCAGCCAGGGCCGGGACAGTCATCACGGCTGTCATGGTCAGGGCGCATACCAGAGCAGCATATGCCCTGTGGGCGCGACGCTCCCTCTTCCTGCGGTCGCTCAGATTTTGATTTTGATTCATGCAGCATTCTCCTTTTCGGATCTATGCTCAGCGGAAAATGCCATGAAGAGAGGAATACCAGTAAACGCTGGCGTTTGATGCCTGTGATGGATGTAGGGCGGACCGCCGCCGTCCACCGTGTGTCGGATGGCCGGGTGCCGGGTGAGGTCGTATTTCAGATCCATGACCGGCTTGGCGCCTCGGATGAAGAGGATGGCGTATCGGTTGTCCAGCGCCCGCACCTCGTCCGGAGTGAGCAGCTCCCGGCCGCTCATCTGGAAGTTGGTGGACCAGGAACCGGAGCGTCCCTTACTCTGACCGTGGGTCCTGGTATCAATGGTGGCTTTGCCCAGGGCCTCGGAGATGTACTTGTGGGTGCTGGCCTCGTTGCCGCCCAGGTAGAGGATGGTGTCCGAGTTGCCGGGGATGGTCTCCCAAGAGTCCTTATACAGCTCCTTGATCTGGGCCATGTTCTGGATGATGGTGCTGGCGGAGATGTTCCGGGACCGCATAGTGGCCAGTTCCCGCGTGAACCCCGGCAGGGGCATGGCCGCAAACTCATCCAGCACGAAGTGGACATGGCGGGGCAAGGCCCCGTGGTGGATCTGGTCGGCGCTGTAGTAGAGGGCCTGGAACGCCTGGGCGTAGAGCAGGGACACCAGGAAATTGAATGTCGTGTCATTGTCCGGGATGACGGCGTACAGCGCCACTTTCTTTTCGCCCAGGGTGTAGAGGTCCATGTCGTCGTGGTCGGTGATGGCCTTGATCTGGGGCAGATTGAAGGGAGCCAGCCGGACGGCGGTGGACACGAGGATGGACTTGGAGGTCTTGCCCGCGGCCATCTTAAAGACCTTGTATTGCCGCACCGCCACGCTGTCCGGCCGGACCTGCTCTATGGCCTGGAAGAGCAGGTCCAGGGGCGAGACGTACTCCTCGTCCTCCTCCTTTACCTCGGCGTACTCCAGTACCCGCATCACCATGGAGAAGTTCTGTTCATACTCCGGGGCCTCCTGGAACAGCATGAGGATGATGGCCTGGAGCAGCGCCGTCTCCGCCTTGGTCCAAAACGGGTCCGATTCATGGCTGCCCTTGGGGGTGGTGGCCTGGATGAGATTGTTCACCAGTTTGAGGGCGTCCTTTTCATCCCGGATATAGCGGAAGGGGTTGTAACCGTCACTCTCTGCCAGGTTGACCAGATTCAGCACCCGGATGTCATAGCCCTGGCTTTTGAGATACCCACCAGTGGCCAGCAGCACCTCCGATTTGGGGTCGGTGATGACATAGTTTGTGTTGGCCTCCAGGATGTTGGGCTTCACATAGCTGCGGGTCTTGGCGGCGCCGCTGCCGCCGATGACCAGCACATTGAGGGAACGGCAGTGCTTGTGGGTGTCCAGCCCCAGGCGGACGTTTCGGGTCAGCAGCTTGTTCTGCTTCTGGCAGAACTGGGCGTTGACCTGTTGGGGTGTGGCCCAGGCTGCCGAGCCGTGTTCCGCACCGTCCCGCCTGCGGCCCTGCTCCGCGCTGTGCAGGGCCAGGGCCATGACATAGGCGCCGGTGCAGACCAGGATGGTCAGCAGGCTCTTGTCTGTCCAACGCACCACCCTGGGATGTCGGAGGGCATCGGTCAGCTTGGCGATGATTTCCGGCAGGCCCCCTCCCAAGGATTGAGCCAGAAGCAGCGCGCCCCAGACCACGGGGATATACAAGAACAGGCAGACCAGCAGGCCGCCTGATTTGATTGGAGATCTCAATAACGATCACCTCACCAAACTGCAAAAAGAGGGGGTGTCGGAAGAGTTCTGACACCCCCTGTGAGAAGGATCGCCTGTATGATCGTTTCCTGTTATTTCGTTTTTGTCCGATTTTTAGTTCTCTGTCTGGCCGGAACAAACTGCTTCCGCATCTGCTCCCGGTACCCTTTGAGCCGTTCCTCAACCGAGGGCCGGTCATGGGTCGTCCTCATATCCGCGCTCTCGCTGGGTGTAGAGGATCTGGGTCTTGTATCGGGTGAGTCTCGTTCCGACCGAAAATCTTTTTTTGGCGGGTCTTTCTGATGCTCAGGCACAGGGACGTCCTGCCGCTCCTGCGGGGCCTTTTGTGGGTCGGAAACGTCCTTCTCCTGACTGGATACCTGGGACAACAGCCGCTCAAAGATCTGGTTGGCCCGGTCCAGCTCAGTCACCGGCAGGATCACATCCACCAGCTTGCCCCGTTCGTCCCGATCCCGAATGGTGCTGAACAGCAGCTTTTGTTTTTTTGCCAGCTTTTCAAATTGACGATACTGCTCCGGGGTCATGGGGAATTGACGCAGATCCCTGGTCTCCCGCAGCATTTTACCCAGATTGACCTTCCCGGAGAGCTGCTTATGGTTCCTGGCCAGGGCCAGGGAGAGGGCCAGCAGGTTCTTCAGCGCCGATCCGGACAGCCGGACAGCCACTTCGGTCCCAGACAGCATCATACGCACCATCTGGTCTGCCGCCTCACCGCCTCCTACGTTCATCGTGTCTCACCTCCTCTGGTTCCATCGTATATTGGATACTGCGCTCCATTTGCGGCGCCTCTTTCTGGATCTCCCGGCATATGGCCAGCTTCTGCCGCTCTTGGCGGATCTGGCGGTTCACCTCGGCAAGCCGCTGGTACACCTCCGCCTTTTCCCGGAGGAGCTGTTCTCTGGAGCAGCCACAGCCCTCCAGCCGCGCGACGGCATCCAGATAGCGGGCCAACTGTTCCTCCATCCCAGATACGCCATCCTCATAGAGCTCCTTGGCTATCGCCAGGGCCTCCACATCCGCCAGAGCCGTATACAGCACCTGTCGTTTCTTTTTCCGCACATTGAGGATGGTGCGCTGCTTTGTCAAGCTGGCCAGCGCATCCTCCGTGCGAGTGAGAAACGCCGCCATGTTCTCCGGCGTAGCAATGTCGTTATCCCGCAGGAAATAGAATTGCTGCCGGTATCGCTCCGCCTGTGCTGCGGCCTGCCGGAGCTGGGGCGTCATGCGGGGCGGATACCGCCGCTGCCCAGCCTTGCCCAGTAGGTAGAGGTAGTGGACGTACAGTGCCAAAAAGCCCCTATATTTGGGGTGCGGACGAAATGGCTGGTACACTGGTCGTGGAATAACCGCAGGCCGCAGGCCCTGGTCGATGGCGGATAATTCCCCTTGGATCGCAGCCTGGATGCCCTCCTCAGTGAACCGGGGGGCCTTCCTGCCAGGGATGAGGAACCGCTCCTGTCCCCGGAGGCGAAAGCCCAAACGGTTTCCATGCTTGATCTCCCAGCCCTTGTGTTCCATGAGCAGGAAGAAGTGGCCCAGGTCGTTGGCGTCCTGGATGGCGTCCCGCAGGTCCGCCTCCAGCATGGCGCGGAAGGTGAGCTGGCCCCTGGACTGCCGGAGCCACTCCGCATAGCTGACCGCCCTGGCCCCCTGGCTCTCCAGGATGACGGACAGGCCATGTTCCCGGCACAGCCGGTCCGAGATGGCCCGGATCTGCCGGTAGTAACTCTGGGGGCTGCTGTGGTATTTCTCTCCGGTGTCCGCATTCACCGAGTTGAAGATGATGTGGGCGTGGATGTGTTCCTTATCTACATGGACACCAATGACGGCCTGGTAGCCGGGCAGGTGTTCTTCCACCAGCGTCCGGGCGATCTCCAGGGCCAATTCCGGGGACACCTCTCCAGGCCGGAAGGACTGGATCATGTGGTAATACTGGACGCCGTCCTCCTTGTCGTACTGCGACTTGGTCTCCAGCATCTGCCGCAGCTCCCGTCCCGGTTCGCAGTTTAGGTGAGCGGTAAGGATCTGCTCCTGAGTCTTGTCCCCATTGAGGATATAGCGGATACCCACATCCAGCCGCCCTTTCCGCGCCAGGATCTTGGTGATGGCCATTACTTTTTCGCCACCTCACAGAGAAGTTCATATACCTGGTCCAGCAGGTACAGCCCCCGCTTGGCATCCTCCGCCTTGGCGATCCCGGCGTTGACGCTGCGGGCGATCTGGTTGATGTTGTTTCCAATGTGGTGGATCTCCGTGCGCAGAACTTTGATCTCCTGGGATGGGCGGGCCTTGACTGGCTTGCCCTCGATGAGCCGCACCAGAAAGCCCCGCTTGCTCAGGCCACACTGTTTGGACTGCTGACACAGCAGTTCATATTGCTGCGGTGTCAATTCCATGTGGAAATGGTGTCTCTGTTCCGAAATGACTTCACGCTCCTTCCCTTTGGTATGCAAAAAGCCGCTGCACCAGCAGCGGCTTTTACGAGCTTCTTATCCTATCATCGAGCTACGATCCCCGTTTTGATGGGGAAGGCAGGGTCTTTTTGAGTCAGGGCCAGGAGGCGGCAGGCAGTCCCTTCCGGGTGGTTTCTTCCAGCTTCCCATGCCTCTACCGTTTTTACACTGACACCCATATACTGTGCGAAAACAGCCTGAGTAAATCCTGTGCTTTTCCGAATCTCCCGGATCTCATCAGCTTCGTAATGGTCCACAGGCAGGACAGACAGCTTGGTCGTCTTTGCTCGTAGCGTCCCCCGCTCATAGGCCACAGCCTCTTCCAGACCAGTCTTGATCTTATCGAACATTCCCATACCAGCACCTCCTATTCCTTCATACGCAGTTCCTGTTCCAGGATCTCCACTAATTTTTTCAATTCATTACGTTCTGCTTTGGTCAGGTTCTCCGCCTCATTCTTAGCATATGCAGTCAACAGATACAATTTCCCATAAGCAGGGAAGTCGATATAAATGACCCGGATGCTGCCGCTTTTGCCGCGGCCCTCATAAGCAAAGCGGATCTTTCGGATGCCGCCAGTCCCCTGCATGACACGTCCGGCCTGCGGGTCAGTCAGCAGTTCCTCCTGTAGACGACGTAAGTCACCATCCGCCAGTCCAAGCGCCCTCCAGTCATTTCGAAAAGAGGGTAGCTCCACAAAAAGTCTTGTCACATTTTTCCCTCCTTCGATTCAAATTATACCCTATTTAATAGGGGCTGTCAATCTTGTTTTCTCCTTCCGCACTCCGAATATCCGCCCGCAGGCGGCATGGGGGTCAGGGGTTTATCCCCTGCAAGCGCGCAAAATGTACATTTGCGCTATGCTTGCGCCGTCGCCGCCTGCAGGCGGCATAGGCCCCGGCCCCGGTGGGGCCGCATCTCAAAAGAAAAACTCCCTCACTGTTCCTGCTGCAGATGGTTCTCCTTGGTCGCCATGCGTCCTCCTTCCTTTGGGTGTCATGTATTGACACCCTTAATTGATGAAACTGCGCAAAAAACTGAAGCAGGGTGTCAATACATGACACCCTGCCCCTGGCCGTCCATGGAAAATAAACAGCAGGGCATATACACAAAATGCCTTGCTGTACCCACTCTTGAAATCATCGTTCTTTTGATTTTAAGTCCAAATTATCCCGGACCACACCGCGCAGATCCAGTGCCTGCTTGTTTGGGACATAAGCCGCGTATCTGGCATAGTGATAACCCTCACCATCCACAAGGATACCATCCTTCCGATTGCGGCTGGTGACTAGCAGACAGCAGAATCCTCCAGTTTCCCGGTCATAGCCGGTAAGCTTGGTCCTGGCTGCGATGTATGGCCGCTCTGCCAGCAGATCAGACTGGAAACGGTGGTATTGGGCATCTGTAAGGATGATCTCTCTGATGATTCGAAAGGGTGTAGGGCGGATGATAGCGGTACTATCCATCAAACTTAACACATGAGTTGGTTTTCGGAAAAATTTGGCCGAAATTTGCTTTTCCATTAAGATGCCACTCCACTCAAGTCCTTGTAGACACCCACTTCCTTTGCGATCCGCTCCCTAGCCCGGCGGGCGTACTCGTCAGTAACTTCAATGCCAGTGGCAGTGTAGCCCTCCAGCACAGCAGCCAATACCGTGGTGCCGCTGCCGGCAAAGGGGTCCAGGATGTGGCCGCCCGGCTCCACGATCTTCACCACATCCCGCATGAGCTGAAGGGGCTTTTCGGTCAGATGGATGCGATTTTGTGGATTTCCGTACTTGAACACACCGGGCAGACAGGGCACCGGGCGGCTCAGGGGCATATCCCCGTTGGAGCCCCAGACGATGTACTCCGCCTGCTGGCGGAAGCGGCCCTTCTGGGGGCGGCTGTTGCCCTTATCCCAGACAGCGGTGCCGCGCCAGATCCACCCCGCCCACTGGAGGGCGTCGGTGGCAGCGGGGAGCTGCCTCCAGTCGATGAACATACACACCGGTGCTCCGGGCTTACACAGCTTCCGAGCCTCATACAGCCACTCTGCCGCCCAGCGGGTCCAGGAACGCTGGTCCTTGGCATCCCCCTCGAAAGGAGGGGGCGCATTCTCTCCCATGCTGGAATACTTGGATGTGGTGGACTTGTTTTTCTCCGCCTGAGTGCGTCCCCCGGAGGCGTAAGGCGGGTCGGTGATGACGGCATCGAAGGTTCCGGGGGCAAAGCCCTCCAGCACCTTCAGAGCGTCTCCCTGGATGATCTCCCATTTATCGCTCATGGGCATCCCTCGCTTTCTTTTTATTGGATCTCTGGTGGATTGGAGGCGATGTCAGCTCCGTCTCCACATACTCGCTGATGATATTCAGTGCCTGCTCGTAGCTGCCGCTGGCGGTCACCCGCTGGAACATCTCGTCCGCCTGGTCCTTCATCCCGGCCCGTTTCAGCAGGGCGGAGTCCCGGCCCAGGATGGCGAAGATGTTTCCGTCCTGGCCCAGCAGTTCCATTTTGGGGCGTTGGGGCCGTTGCTCCTGGACAAACCCGCCCAGCCGGTTGGGGACATAGTCACTGAGCCATGTGCCGCCGAACTGTGCGTGGGTCTGGAGCCGCCATATAGCCAGCTTTCCCACATCCAACTGAACACCGTCAAAGGGAAACAGCAGGTTTGTCAGGCCATCCTGCTGAAATACTGATACCCTGCCAAATCGGTTTCCAGATTGCAGGATACCTGCCTCGGTGAACAGATCATTGATGCCGTCTACCCACTCCTGAAGGTCGCCGCCGCAGCCCTGGAGGACAAGACCTTCCTGATCCTCCATCTGCCGCAGGTCATCGGCAGTGACTGTCTTGATCTCTGCCATCGTTACCTCCTATCTGGCCTGCCCACGTTTGGAGCGGCTCTTTGTTTTCTTCATCTCCGGCTGTTCCTCCTTCACTGGGATACCAAGTTCCTTTGCATGGTGGATCTCCGCCTGCATCCCCGGTGTTCGTACAGGGCCATACACATTGACCTGCTGGCAGGACTCCACCAGCCGCAGGCCCATCTCCCGCGCCGTCTGATCCTGCTGGGGATTCTCCGGGTCAGCGATAGGCGGGAACATCAGGTGGGGGCAGACAGGGATGTCGCCCGCCTGGAACACCTCCTGGGCCTTTTGGCGGGCGAACTTGATGTTCTTTTCCACGTCACCCCGGAGCGGGGCACAGATGTACACCAGTTTTGGGCCATTTCTGGTCCGCTCCAGTGTCCGGTCCCGAAACACATCCAGATAACGGCCCACAGCCTGCCGGACTGTCTCGTAGTCGGCCTCTGTGGGGCGATATGCGTACCACTCGAATTTCCCATAGCTATCCCAGATGTGGGGAGCCACACCTTCCCGGAAATTGGGATTGCCGGGGATGGGCTTCTTGCCCAGAATATCCCCCAGTTTCAGTACCTGGATGTCCACCGGCCCATTGATGCGGTTCAGAACAGTCAGCTTCAGGGCATCGTACTGGCCGGAAATGTGGGTGGAGATAAACTGTATCCGTACCCGCAGATCCCTGTCCAGTGTCCCGTAACAGCTCTGTCCGGAACAGTAAGGAGTGTCGATGACCCGCCCATCACCGAACAGATACCACAGCTCCTGTTCAAAGAAATTGCTCACCGCTCCACCTCTTTTCGCTGTTTCTTTTCCTGCTGCGGCTCCGGTATCTGGGGCGCCAGTTCATCCCTGGCGGGATGGCGGATAACAGAACGACTCTGGCCGCTGATGACCAGGGTGTCCAGAGTGTCGTTATAGATCTCCTCACCGCTGATGATCACTGTGCTCCCGGTCAGCCGTACATCACCAGACACATTTCCGTAGACTGTACAGTGGCCTGATAGGATCGGGGGGTGACCGCTCTCCCGGGAACAGCGCACGACAGCGCATCCGGAAGCCCGGGCGTGGCCGTTGAGGACAGCGCCGCGCACATAGGCGCTGTCCTCGACCCGGCTGTGTCCACTCACGACAGCCCCATGGGAAATATAGCCGTCGCCGCACACGATCGCCTCATTTCGAAGAACAGCGCCCCGATCCGCGTAGCCGTTATTGCAGACAACGGCGTCGTCATAGATCCACGCATTGTCCTCCAGTTCAGTGGAGAGGTTGCTCTCGCTCTCTACAAAGCCGCCCAGATCCCCAGCTTTGATGTCCGGCCTAATGTCCCGCAGAGCGCGGATACGGTGGAGGAAGGGGTATTTTTCATGGGCAATGTCCGTGATCTCATACTTCTGGTTGCTCGTTTCTCTCACTCCTTTTTCTGTTATGCTGCCTTTCCGGCTGCCTCATTGCAGGCATCCTCCTGACGGAACAATGCGTCAATATCGGAAAAGCGCCGCTTGCGGTCAAATTTTTCCGATACTTTCCCCGGTATAGCCTGCAATTCCAGCATCCTATTCCACAGATCCGGGTGATGGTCGTAGAGGTGCCGCAGTTCTTTTTGCTTGGCATTGGGGCAGAACCAGCAGCCGCCCCTGTCTGTGAATTCATAGACAGGCGAAAGGAGCCCTGCCGTTTGGCAGAGCTCCTTGGCGTCCTGTTCGGTGAAATCATATTTCTCCAGCAAGGAGATCTTTTGGCCTCCAACCAGCCGCAGCAGCCGCGCTTGCTCATCTTTAGCGATACCAATGTATTGAACGGTATCCGGGGGAAGTGTTTTTCGGTATCGCTCGATGGGCCGCAGCTTGCAGTCCCGCTGGACATAGCACTTCCCACACACCGGGAAGGAGCGTACCATCCCTTTTTTCGGTCCACGGGTCACACGCCCAGTGAACAGATCCACATAGTTTTTTTCTGAGCGAAGGATGGTGACCTTAATGCCCATCTTCTCCAGGGCGGGGATACCTTTGGTGTAAATAAAATCCCGGTGCTCCGGGACTTCGCCTGAAATCGTCTTGTCGAACATGACTTCGCAGTAGACCGCCTCATCCAGCGATTCTCCATGCTTCCTGGCCAGTAAGATAGTGGCAAGACTGTCCTTGCCAAAGGAGCAGGAAGCAACATATCTCACCGGCTGGAGACACCTGCTTCCTTGACTCTGTACACGTTCCACAGCAGGTCCGCACGGTCACATTGCTCCCAGGGCGCATCCTGATGGGTGAAGTGCCCATAATTACAAAACTGGGCGAAGATGGGCTTGTCCAGCCCCAGTGTGCGGATCATCCCGGCAGGCGTCAGTTCAAACACCTGCCGCACCGCCTGAGCCAGCACATCGTCCCCGTACTCACCACTGCTGTGGGTATCGATGTCCACGGCGACTGGATCAGCTTTGCCGATGGCATAGGCCAAGCTGACTGTACACTTCTCTGCCAGGCCTGCCGCTACGATGTTCTTTGCGATGTATCTGGCCATATAGGTCCCGCTGCGGTCCACCTTGCTCCCGTCCTTCCCAGACAGTGCCCCTCCGCCATGAGGCGCAAGACCGCCATAGGTGTCCACCATGAGCTTGCGCCCCGTCAGCCCAGTATCCGCCTCAAAGCCGCCCAGCACAAAGCGCCCGGAGGGGTTGATGAGGATCTCTGTTCCTTTATCTGGGGGCAGTTCCCGCAGGGCAGGCTGGATGACCTCCGTCTGGATCTCCCGGCGCAGCATCTCCATATCCTTGTCAGGATCATGCTGGCAGGAGACCACCACGCTGGCGATCCGGCTGGGCTGGCCGAACACATACTCCACGGATACCTGTGCTTTGCCGTCCGGCCCCAACCCCTGGATGCGCTCGGTCCTGCGGACGTGGCTCAGCAGACAGGTCAGCCGATTGGCCAGGACAACGGGCAGGGGGAGCAGTTCCTCCGTCTCCGAACAGGCATGACCGTACATGATGCCCTGATCGCCTGCGCCAAGCTGGTCCTCCTGGGAAACAGCCCCGGCGATATCGGGACTCTGGTCACGGGTGATGACTTCCACCTCATAGTCCAGACTGGGGTATCCCGCTTTACAGGTCGTGCTGCAGGCGATGGCGGGGATATCCGGCAGCTCCGTGGCGGTGATCTCACCTGCCACGATGAGCTTGCCAGCTGTGGCCATGACTTCGCAGGCCACATGGGCACCGGGGTCATGGAGCAGGCAGGCATCCAGAACAGCATCTGCGATGGTGTCACACAGCTTGTCCGGATGCCCTTCGGTGACCGACTCAGCGGTCAGAATGTATTTATCTCTCATCGTATATCTTTCTCCTTCTGTTTCTTTTTCCGGCAGACTTCTCCAAATCAATGGTTTTGTTCTGAGGTACATCAAGGCCCAGTGCGAGGATGTCCTTGTCCGACACCTCCATAACATCTCGGAGGATCTCATATAATCCAGTGCTGCCATACTGTTCCTTCACGCAGTCAACAAACGCCGCAAGGAATTCCTGCTGAGATTCCAACAGGTCCACCGCACGGGTGAGCCCATCTGCATAACCGTGAAGCCATGCGGCGTTGTAGCTGCTCTGGTCCGGTTCCTGGGCAGCACGGATGCGGGCCAGCGCCGCGGAAGCAGAGGCGCCTTCGGCACTGGCCAGATCATATAGGGACATAAGCTGTCTCCTTACTTATCGTTCCACACCTCGTCTTGGCTTGTGTGGATGGATACGTTTATCCTGAAGTGGGGGTTCTTTCGCTGTTGTAATGACCATGACCCTATCGTAATGTTCCTTATATCGGTGGATCTGCTCCTCTGTCAGAGAAACAAAGTCCTCTACACCTAAACCCGCCACAAAAAATGTGCCGCAGATGATATCGTAGGGCAGACCATTTTCATCGAACAGTGGGCGATTGAAAGGCAGGCCCAGGTTCTTGCCCTCCTCGTTGCAGACCACAGCTGCTTTATCCGGGAAGGGGTAGATGGCCTGGATATACCCGCCTACAAGTGCCTGCATCTCCTCCAGGCCGTTGATCTCTTTGGTGTAGCACTCCTTCATCGGCTCTACCACCAAAACCTTCACGCACGTTCGCCTCCTGACTTTTGTTTTGCTCTCGGTTTTTTACGATATTGGTAATGATAGTCCGGCGTGGGACGATCCTTCTTAAATTGATCGGTCTGATAGCAGAAGATAAAAAACTTCTGTTTTTGCGGGAATAGACGTAAATAATAGCGATACCGGCTGGTGTCGATACGAAAAGCAAAAAAGGTATCTCGCCCTGACATCTTTGCTCGGGGATGTTCCAGGCAAAAACGCCTCATAGCCTGCGGGTCATCCAACGGCCCGTCCTGGCACAGGTTTTTCAACAGGTCCTTCAGCTCCGCGTCAAACTCCGGCGTGCACAGGGCCTCATTCCCTCCAAACCACTCCACCGCGATCCTGCCATCCTGAAATCTCCCCCGCAGGCACCCCACGTGCGCCTGCTCCTGCAGCTTGCTTGTGAACAGAGGGGAGATGTCATCTTTCTCCGTCTCGAAAAACAGGTAGGTTTTACCGCTCACGGTTCTTGTTCCCCTTTCGCTTTGTGAGGGCGTCAGCCTTGCGGTTGATCTCTGCGGTCTTCCGCTCTACTTCCTGGACACAGTGCTGCCACGCCGCTTTCAGTGCCCGCACCGGCAGCCTGTTCTGCCTGTAGCCCTCCAGAATGCCGTTGTAATAGGGTTCCGTAGGTAGCATCGGTTCCCGGAACCGCTCATCCATGATGTAGGCCATGACCGGCACTTCCCGCCCAAGGCCATCCCGGACGGTCACAGTCTGCTTGCCGTAAAAGCGGGGATACCCCTCATAAAGGTCCAGGGATCGCTCACACTCCGGTGTGATGCTCCACAGCAGGCCATGGACTCGTCCTCCCTCCTTGGGAGCGATAGTGGCAAAACCACCTCTGCGAAACAGCAGCTCGTAGTTCTCCAGTACCACCAGCCCTACCACCGTGGCATCTGGACAGCGGTAGTCCATCTGCTCCAGGTTGATGTTGCTCCCGTAGGCAAAATACAGCTTATCAGCCATCCTCCAACACCTCCAGTGCGCCGATCTTGGTCAGAGCAGCGAACATGACCTGTGCCTGCTTTTCCAGTCCGGCCTCCGGCAGATGGCACTCCTGATCCGTCATGCGGATAAAATTGTTCTGGAGCTGCCAGAGGTAGCTCTCCGCATCCGGGAACTCCAAAGGGTCAAAGGAAGCCAGCCGCAGCTGATCCAGGATCTCTGCTCCGGTCCCCTCATATATGGTTTCTTCTATCCGTATCTTCATCAGCGTCACCTCTCCGCTTCTCGTTGTTTCTTCTTTTTCCGATTGACCTCATAACTGTCCTTGTCATATCTCCAGGCACGGTCACCCTCCAGATTTGCCAGAAGATGATCTCTGGTGTGTTTGAACTCGTCTCCGTTGAGCCCCAGGCGCACCAGCCACACCCGGAACGTGAACAGTTCGTTGTCGCTGTGGGTCTTGCGCATGACAGTGCTGCGCTGAGCAATGGCCTGGGCTGAAATCGCCAGACACAGATTGACATAAGCTGCGGCCCGGCCTGCGTGGAGCGTAGAGTTGAAGCAGCGCCACTCCACGGTACCGCGGTAAAAGACAGAGTGGAGGTTCAGGGCGTAATAGCGGGTCCAGTTGTAATGTTCATCGTTGCCAATGTCTCCTTCATACCAGATGCTCTCCAGCTGGGTCAGATCTTTTGTTTCTTCTGAGGACAATGTCCTGGCCTGCAGAAGCATGGGTTCCCGCACCTTCTGGCACCATCGGGAAGCACGGGACTCATTTACCTGCAATGCCTTGAACAGAATGTCCTCTTTGGAATACATGATGCCGATAAGATTCTTCAAACTCTGGCGGTTATGGTTGGCGGCATCCACATGGACATGGATGCCGCAGGAACTGTTGACTTTGGCCCCTGCAGCCCTCACCCTACGGATACACTCCTGGAATTTTGGAAGTTCTGCATAGGTGAGCTTCGGTGTGACCATTTCCACACGGTAACTGGTTCCGGCATTTGAGGTATATCCTGTCCGTGTTTTTCGTTCCGCCCGGATACTGGCGTCGCTCATCAGCTTCCATACCTTCCCCTCCGGGTCTGTAGCTCCCCAAGTGTCGTAGCCAGTTCCAAGATATCGTGGGCTTGTCCCAAAATAGTCTGCGAGAGCATGAGCGGCCTGCTCACGGGTGATGCCTGTCATCTCCACTTCCACGCCAAAGCATTGATCCTTGATGCCGATCTCGCTCATGCCGCGGCGTCCTCCTTTCGGAGTTCCTCGTCCACCGCCCGGATACGGTGACCGATGGCCTCGATGACGTTGACCGTCACGCCGTTGCCAGCCTGTTTATAAGCCTGGGCATCTGAGGTGATAGCCAGGATCTTGTCGATCTGCTCATCCCCGAACCCCTGGAGGCGAAAACATTCTCGGGGCATCAGGCGGCGGATGCGCCCGCCGCGCTCCACGATGCCCTGGATGCTGCTGGTCTCCAGTGTGTGGGCAATGTCGTGGCCCACACGCCCGCGCCGGGTGTTGCTCCCAGCATAGCCCAGATCAACTGTGTCTCCTGGGCAAGCCGCTTTCCAGCCTTTTTTGGTGGCCTCCTTGATGTACAGTACTCCAGACCGTTCCCTTGGATGGGTAGAGAGTGTTGTCTGCCCATAGCGGGCGGTGAGACAGCGAGCCTTGTCTGTCCGGCGGGGGGTGCCCGCGCTCAGATCCACGAAGGGGGCTGCCGGCGGGATCAGGTACAGCCCGGTTTTCACACCGAGTCCGCCCCCACCAGCCGTCTGAGTACAGGCTACTCCTTCCGTGTCGTAGACCCGGTGTCCCTGCGGCCCTCCAAGGACTTGTACAAGAGCTTTTCCACCATCTCCGAAGACAGGAAGTATTTTTCCGGCGCATCGGGGATCAAGATAGCAGATAAGGAACACCCGTTTCCTTGACTGGGGAACTCCAAAATATTTTGAGTTAAGCACAGTCCATTCGACATGATACCCCAAGTCATCCAATGCGGAGAGGATGGCCGCAAAGGTCTTCCCATGGTCATGCGATAAAAGGCCGGGAACATTTTCAAGCAGCAGATACCGTGGCCGTTTGGCTTCAGCCAGTCGGGTAATTTCAAAGAACAGAGTGCCTCGGGCGTCGGCAAATCCTTTCCTTCGGCCAGCATTAGAAAATGCCTGGCAGGGGAATCCCCCGCACAGCAGGTCGAATTGGGGCAGGTCGTCTGGGTCAATGGCTCTTGCATCTGGATAATATCGTTCCTCCTCTCGGATGTCGTGGATGGCACGGTAGCTGGCTTCAGCATACTTGTCGATCTCGCAATGGCCAACGCACTGGAACCCGCCCACACGGGTCAGTCCAGCCCGGAAACCGCCCACCCCAGCAAACATATCAAAATAACGGATCAGGTCATATCATCTCCCTCCTGAAGCGCACGCAGAAAGCCGAGGACGCTTTCATCCATGTCCCCGGCTTGCTTCGTTTGTTCGCTTTTACACTGGATATCCCGCAGTTCCTCCCGGATCAGGCCCCGGATCGCAGAGAGAAGGGCGTCCTGCTCCTGTGCTTTACAGACCATCCGACACACCGCGCCAGTGCGTTGTCCCGCAGGGATGGCCCGCAGGATACGCCACGCCTCCCGTTGGTAAGGGGAGGACAACGAGAAAGAGAGGTTCAGCCGCCGTTTCTCAGCCATCCCGTTCGCTCCGTTCTCCCCGCGACATCTGGGCTACAAGGCGTTCATATCCCTTGGCGTTCAGACATACGTCATCCAGGATAAAAGGCCGGAAAAGGCCCTCAACGGCCCCACCGTGCCGTTTCGTCAGGGCTGCGCCGCCGCCCAGGAATACTGTGGGCATGGCCCGTACATCCAGACCGCTCTCCATGATGGCGGAAAGCAGTCTCCGTACATACTTATCCGCTTGGGCATGGATGACAGCGCGGACTCGCTCATCCATGCTGGCCGAGTCACCACGCAGAACACTCTCGATCTGAGGTGCGGTCAGGGAAAGGCCAAACAGCCGCCGCACCTGCTCTCCGATCTCATCCACACAGCGGATCATGCCCAACTCCAGGCTGCGGCAGGTGGCGGCGTTGGGGATTCGTCTGTCCAGGCGCATCAGATCCACTGTCCAGCCCCCGATATCCGCCACGATGACAGAGGGTTCGTCCAGCAGTTCCGGTTGGGTCAGAACAGCCGCATAGCCCTGGGGGAACAGAGACACATCCGAAACGGTGATGGTATAACTTTCGCCCTCATACCGAAAGGTCACCGGCCCACCAGCCCGGAGCAGATAGTCACGGAATGCTTTCTTATCCCGCCCAAAACTGGTCAGGGGCAAGCCTGCTGCCAAATGGATATCTGCCATACCGTTTGTTCCCCGAAAGCCCATCTCCATGGCGATGGCCGCAAGGGTCAGAAGGTAATAGTCCTCTGTCTGGGTTTTGTCTTTTTGGAGCGGCTGGCGGCCGCTGCCCACAACATAAAACTTTCCGCCATACTCCAACACACCTTTTCGGGTGTAGGGTTCGTGCTCATATTCCACCAATCCAGTGGGAAACGTACAGTGTGCAGTTTTCATGGCCGCATAGCCATGGTCCACGCCGATCATAATGGGTTCGCTCATCTGGTGTTACCTCGATTCTTCCTCACTTTTTCTTTTCTGGGCCGTCGCGCGGGCCGGTCGGACCTTTGCGCCGTTGGTGTGCCATGCGCCTTTGCTGATCTCCGCTATCGTGCGTCACCTCCTCGCTTTGTTTTCTTTCCTGTCTCCTTTTGAGGCGCTGTTTTCCCGATCCCCATACGCTCCAGAGCTTTGGCATAGAGCTGGCGTGCAAACGCCTGGTATTCTTCGGTGGAGGTATCCACCTCCCGCAGAATGGCCCGCTCATAGGTGGTCCCAGGCACGACCTCCCAGGAGACGGCCCCGAAATGGGCGGCGGTGAGGTAACGCAGGAGCTCATGGCCATTGGCCTCTTCAAACCGGCCACAGGCGTCCTCGTAGGGAAACTCCTCCCACAAGTTTCGGATGCCGGTGATCTCCCCAGCCGCACGGAACAGGCGGAAGCCCTCCGGGTCCAGCTGGGGGGCGGCCCGCTCATAACGCGCCCGAATGGTATCTGCGGTATCTAATACACTCACGATTCTTTCCTCCTACCCAGCATAAGATTTCCCACCAGCCGATCCAGCACATGGATACGGCGGCGCACCTTGCCGGCGGAATCATCCAGGCCGTTCATCTGGCTATGGATACGATGGCGGATAGCCTTGAGGGCCTGCTGGTCGCTGCAGCACTCCACCACGATGTACTCGCTGCCGCGAGCCAACACCTCACGGCGCCCCTCCTCATCCCGGATACTGGCCATGAGCCGCTGCCCCAGCCGTTTCCGGTAGCTGTCCTGGAGTCGCTCCACGTCTGCCTCCACGCCGTACTTTTTCAAAATGGCGGCGATCTCCCCGGAGCCGATCCGCAGATCAGCCCCCAGCTTTTCCAGGATCTCCACTTCCGCCTCCAAGGGCAGGAGCGGCTTGCCAGGAGGCCCTGCCCCATGAATTGGCTTCTGTTTACGCAATGCTCTCGTTCCCTCCTTGATCCTTCAGCATAGTCCCCAGGATATTGGCGATGGCGGTAAACACCTCCGCCAGTTCACGGGCCTCCTGCGCGCTGTCCCTGATCTCATCCTGGTTCATGCGAGTACACTCCGCCCAGATCCGCACGTTTTCCTCTGTGGGTGTCAGCAGGACCGCTTTTTCAAACGCCTTGCAAAACAGCCCCGCGATCTTGTGCCTGCGGGCTGAGTCCTCATCCCCCTGGCGGATCTCCTTTTTTGCCTTTTCCAGTTCCACCGCCAGGGCTGCGGCTTCCTCCCGCCGCTCCTCCGGTAGATCCCGCACCTGACGGGTAATATTGTAGCCCTGGTTGATGGACAGGTCCCCGCTGTCCAGGGCTTCCTTCACGGCGGGAGGAGCGTGTTCCCCGATCTGCATCACCTTGCCCATCGTACGTTCGCCAAGGCCGACAGTATCCGCCAGCTCTTTGCGGGTATCAATGGGAGAAATCGGGTTCGGCAATGTTGCCAAACCCGATTTTGCATCCTCGCTTTTCTGATCTCCGCCCCCTGCGGACATATTCCTCCTGGCCCTGGCTTCAATGTCCGGTTTCAGCTTCAGGGCGATCTTGCCCAATTCCCACTTGTCCAGGTTGCGGCGGCCCTTTTGGGTATCCAGTGCCCACTGCTTGGCCTCCAGCAGATCCACGAAGGAAAACACGGCCATTTCATAGGGAATGCCATGCTGCTGGCATAGCTTCTGGCGGTTGTGACCATCTACGATGACCATATCCTCATTGACGATGACTGGGGCATAACAGCCATTTGCCAAGAGGTCTGCTTCCAGCACAGCCAGCTGCTCCCCACTCAAAGGTGGGAGCAGCTCGGCCATCTCCGACAGCACGGTGGGCATACGCTCCTTGCTGCTGTATCGGATGCCGGTGTTGCGCATCAGGCGGCCTCCGCTTCGGTCTGAATACCTTCCTCCACCTTCCGGGGAGAGAGGAACTCCACCTCCGTGGCTTTGATCAGGAAACCGGGCTGGCGGTCAGGGTCATCCGCAAAGGAGATGGTCTCGAAGTCGCCTGCAGCAGCCAGCTTGCAGCCCTTCCAGGCAAACTCTGCACAGCGTTCCGCCAGAGGGCCACGGACCTTGATGGAGATAAAGTCAGTGAGCCGGTTGCCGTCCCGATCCCGGTAACGGCGGTCCGAAGCAATGCGCAGGATGGCGTAGGGCTTTCCGGTAGTCTCGCTCACCTTCAGCTCCACGTCGTTGGTCAGGTTTCCGATGGCAGTGATCTTCAGCATAGTTCATTTCTCCTTTTCATGTTGGTGATAAATATCGTGGATGAATGTTGCAAAAATATCGTGGACCTGCCCCAGAGAGCAGGTCCACGATGTATAAATCAATAGCCGGTACGGGGCAGAGGAATGGGTTTTCCATACACCTTCGTCACCCACCGGCTGATGGCCTGGACCCAGGTCCCGTTGTACACGCCGCCTACATCCGCGATGTTGACGAAGCTGGAACCTGCATTCAAATTGGAAACTGTGGTACAGTTCAGATAGGGCTTCCCCACCTGGGCAAAGCCTGCGGGAACCTGACCGAACACAAACATGATCTCGGTCACACGTTCATTGCCGGCAAGACCAAGAGCAGCCGCAGAGGCGTCCAGCGTGTAGCTTTTGCTGGTAGAGAGATTGTCTGCCAAAGTGCGGTGCTCTCCGCCATTCACCCGGTAGGTGATCTTATAGGTACTGGGGAAGTTCCAGGTCCCGGTCACTACCGTGCTCAATCTTACCTGAGCGGGCAGGGTGTCCCGGAAATAGAAACTGTCCAGACGGACGTTTGAGGTATTAGAAATACCGGAGAAGGTGTAGCGGACCGGCTGGCCGCTCATTGCTTCCTTGGGGCCTGTCTTGGTGATGGACACACCAGTGGTCAGGCTCTTGTTGGTCACTTCAAAGCGCACGATCTGGCCCTCATGCTCCAGGTAGGCGGTCAGTTCCTGCTCATTCACGCCGTAGTTGGATGGAGCCTTGACTTCCCGAATGGTATAGCGCGACAAGGGAAGCTGCTTGGAAACCGCGAGGCCCCGGCCATCGCTCCGAATGGTGTCCACCAGATTTCCCGCCTTGTCATAAATTTCAAAGACAGCCCCCTCCAACAACGTCCCGGCGGGCAGACCGGTGGTGGGGTTGTAGTCGGCGGACTTCTTCACGATCTGGATCTGCCCTGTGATAGGGGTGTTCTTCCAGGTCACTTTTGTGGTTTCACCCGCCTTGACATAGACAGTGCGCTCCTGGGTGTCCGGGATATAGCCCTCGTTCTCCAGTTCGCGGAGATAGTAGCGGCCACTCTCCGTCAGGTCCTCAAACCAGGTATAGCCCCGGTCATCGGTGGTCTGCTGGTCAATGGGGTTGTGTCCGCTGTCATAAAGGATGAAGGACACGCCGGGGATGCCCTTGCCGTCGGCGGTGGAAATTTTATGGAGCAGGATGCCGGAGAGGGGCGCGTTGGTCACGGTGAGCGGAGGGCAGCTCCCATTTTTTACAGTGAAATAGTGGGGCGTGTTGTCCAGTTTGAAGCCCTCGGCACTCTCCGTTTCCACCGCATAATAGCTGTCATCCTCCAGGGTCACAAAGACGCTGCCGGTTTTTCCGGTGGTCACGGTGTCCATCAGAGCGTCATCACTGACCCGCCGGATCTCGAAGGTGGTGTTGGGGATACGCTTGGTTTTGTCGGCAGAACTGACCTTGATAATCTCCACGCCGCCCACAGCGTTGTTGTAAAAACGGAGGGTCTGCGTATCATTGGGGTTGATGGTGACGGTCTGGCTCTGGCTGTCCGGGTCGATGGTATATCCAGACACGCTCTCCAGTTCCGTTGCGATGACGGTGCCGGTTACCCCGGACAGGGTGATCTTGCCTGTGGAGTCAGAATAGTAGATGCCCTTGCTGGACAGGGTGCCGCCCCCGTCATCCACATAGCGGCCATCCGCGTATTTGATCTCGAACTTGACGCCCTCCAGCGGGACGGTCTTGGTCCCGTTCCGGCCCCACTTTTCGATCACCAGATTGCCCAGGGGCTTATTCCGAAATTCCAGAGTGACGGTCTGGCCCGCCTTGACCTGGACGGTCTGGGGGACATCATCCAACAGGTATCCGGGTTTGGCCCTGGTTTCCTTGACCACCAGCGAGGTGCCAGGGTCCACATTTTCCACCAGGAAGGAACCGGAGGAATCCGTCACGAACGTGCCATTGGCATCGCCCACCACGGCTCCGTCCGAGGTGGTCACGAGGAACTCCACCCCGGAAAGAGGGAGTTTCTTATCATCGTCCGACACCTTCTTGACCAGGACAGCCCCCTTGGGGCTGTTGCCAAAGTGGACCTGCACGACTTCCTGCTCCTGCCCAGAGAGGTAGACGGTCTGGGGCGGTGTGTCGATAACATGGGAGCCGTCGCTGGAGAGCTCCTCAATGATATAAGTGCCTGCTTTGCAATTCGTAACGGTAAAGGACCCGTTGACCGAAGTGCGGTAGGTCCCGATGACGGTGCCGCCGGTGCCGCTGGTATTACCAGAGAGATAGCGCACCTGGAACACAGCGCCCTCAATGGCTGCCCCGGTCTTACTGTCATACTTCCACACACAGAGGGCCGAAAGAGGGGTATTTTCAAAGAGGAAGGTATGGCCCTTGCCAGCGGGGATAAACGCCTCCTGGGTGTCGCTGTCCTTGATGGAGAATCCAGCGGGCGGGGCCAACTCCTTTACTCGGAACCAGCCGTCCCGCAGACCATTGGCCGGGCCGGTCAGCTCGATGCGGCCATTTTCGTCCGTTGTGAATACGCCCAGGTCGTTGAGTTCGCCGGTTTCCGTATCATTGCTGGCGTACCACACCTGAAAACGAACATTGGGGAGACGGTCATGGGTGATGCTGTTCTCCTTGATGATCTCAATGGTGGGCGACTTATGGTTTTCAAAATACACATCCCGGTTTCGGTTGGGATAGAGGGTGACAAGCTGGCTGGGCGCATCCAGAAGATACGGGGACGGCACCGATTTTTCGATCACCTCATAGACGCCGGGCAGGAGATTGGGGACGGTGGCGGAGCCGTCCGCCCCGGTGGTCACTTCGGCAACGGAATGTCCGTCTGCCCCTTTTACCAGAAATACAGTGCCCTTGATCGGTGCGCTGTTGTCTGCGTCATGCTTCCAAATGGTGAGGTTTGGCCGTTTATTGTTTTGCAGGCAGATGGTGGCGTCCTTGCCGGGGAACAGCTGCACATGGTACTCGGTGGGGTCCAGCAGGTGGTCCGCCACCGTGGAGGTTTCCTTTAGGGAGTACACCCCCGGCTCCAGACCCTCCCAGACGATGGAGCCATCCGGCCCGGTGGTGCGGTCCAGATACCGGGAGCCGTCCTCGATTTTGGCGAGGCGATAGGTGACGCCGCCCAGGGGCTTGCTGTCCGAACTTTCCTTATACAGATGGAGACTGGGCAGCTTGCTGTTGGTGAACACGAACTGCGCCTGTTCATTCCCATCCAAATGGATGATGCGCTGGGCGTCGTCGATCACATAGCCCGGACAATCCAGTTCCGTTACTACCAGCGCGCCCACAGGGAGCTTGGAGAGGTCGATGGTCCCGTCCTCCAGAGTGGTGTATTCCACTGGGCCAAAGCTGCCGTCCACCGCCTCAAAGCGGAAGCGGGCGTTGGGGATGGGCTTGGAAAGGTCCGAACTGTCTACCTTGATGAGATGGATTCCGGGCAGACGGTCATTGAAGAAAACCAGCTTTTTGATGCCGTCTCCGGCCTTCAGCTCCACCTCCTGGGGCGTGGTGTCCAGCACATGGCCGTCGCCGCCTGTGTCCCGTTCCTCTGCCCGGTAAGTGCCGGGCTTGCAGTCAGTGAGCAGGATCTCCCCAAATTCATCGGTCTGGAAGATACCCAGGCTCTCGGCGTCCCGGAAGATCTCAAAGGAGACATCGGGCATCGCCTTCATGGTGCCGCGCTCATACTTGATGATCCGCAGGCCGGGCAATTCCTTGTTGAGGATGGTCACATCGCTGGTCTTGCCTGCCACCACAGAGACGGTCTGGACAGTATCGGTATCCGCGATCCATCCGGAGATACCAGCCACCTCACGGACTTCCCAGCCACCGGGCTTCAAGTGGTCGAACACGGCCATGCCGCCGATCTTGGTCTTGGCAGTCTGGACCTCACCGCTTTCAATGTGCTTGATCTGCACCGTGACACCATTAAGCGCGTCCCCGGTGTCACTCACCTTCTGGACCCGGATGGAACCATAGGGCGCGTTCCAGAAGGTCAGGGTGGCAACCTTGTCGTACTCCACATCGGTGTGCTGGGTGCGCTCCTCCGGCAGAAGGTGATATTGGGGCGGGATCTCCTCGGTGACGGTGTAATGGCCCTCCAGTGTCAGAGGAATGATGACTGTCCCGTCCGGGCCGGTGGAGAAGGAGCCCACCTTGCGGCCCTCCGGGTCATAGACGGAAAACACAGCGCCCTCCAAGGGGATCTTGGTGCCCTCCTCCAGCTTCACGATCTTCAGCGCAGTCTCCTTCGGGTCAGGCTCACCGCCGCCCGTGTAGCTGCTCACTGCTGCCAGTTCCATGTGCCGGGAATTGTCCAGGTCGCAGATATAATTCTGCAAACTGCCGTACTTGTCCTTTTCCTGGCAGACTGCGTACATGGCGGCATACTGGGCAACATCCGCCGTCAGGGAGAGCTGGACGCTGCCGCTCTCGCCCTCGATGCTGTTTGCGGGGTACAGCACCTTGAATTTCCCGCCGTAGCCGTCCCCGGTCCACTTCGTAGTGACGGCGGTAATGTCCTGATTGTTCTCATCCACGATGCGGGTCCCCTGGGGCACCGAACCGGGATCTGCAAAGGATACAGCTACATCGTAGTCATACACCCATGTTTCGCTCCAGATGGTGAATACCTGCTGCTTGTACTGCTTGCCGTCCACAGTGACAGAGTAGGCCACAGACTTATCCGGGGTGGCCGTCATCCGGGGTTCCAGCATATAATTGTAGGTGGTGCCCCGCTTGTAAATATCCTTGGCCGCCGCCAGGATGCGGTTGCCGATGTCCAGTTCAGAGCCAGTTAAGCCGGGGGCTACCTTCAAATTTGCGATGTTCCAGTTGGGGAGCAGATAGCACCAGAGAGCCATTTTGGTAGCGTAGTAGGCTTGGTATTTGTTATCCAGCTTCAATTCCCCCAAACTGCGGTGGGGGTAGCCGTTGGAGATGATGCCCACCACCTTGGGGTCGCTGGACCGCTCATTGGCGAGATACTTGATGCTCTCACCCACGCCCACGGTCTGCGGGACGCCCTTGATATTGGGGTTGACGCAGTAGGCTGGGACCTCTTTTTTCTGCCCCTTAGCGTCCACATAGTTGAAATAGGTATAGTCCTGGGTCCTGATCCGGCCATTGATGGTCAGGTAGGACAGCTCGTAGCCGCCGTTATAAATGTCCACCTCGCCCAGTGCTTCTTCCTCCGTGTTGGCGGCAAGGGCAGCGGTGGGCAGGATACCCAGGAGTGTGACAAAGACCAAGAACAGCGACAATAGACGTTTTTTCATTTCGGCCAAATTCCTCCTTAAACGAAAAATAGCGCCCCCCTGACGCATAATGCGTCAGAGGGGCGCCGGTAGGGGGCGATTGTTATTCGCAAAGTTTGTAAGTATACCAGATAATCCAAAGTTCCATCCAGCAGGATAGCCATATCTCCTCCGGTAATGGTCCTATCTGCAACGGATTTTTAATGGTTGATCGATCCTTGAGTACCTTGTAGCCAATAGCCGGTGTCGATCGAATTTGGTGTAAAATGTATCCTACGGGGGATGTAGTTCCTTCCTCTAAATCGCTTCAAACGCTCTCCAGAACTTGGAGTACTTTCCCAAAATCCTCCTGCACCGTTTCATTGGCGTTCACTCGATCATCCCAAACAAGGCGTTCCTCACTGATCTGGCAAATGTACTGTCCATTGCGTTCAACATCCCAAAAACCAAATTTTGATGATATAGATAGGGAAAAGCCCTGTTGCTGGAGTAGCTCCATGATTTGCGCAAAGCGATTGTTGAATACCCGTTCCATAGTGTCCACCTCCGTAAAATGTTGCCCTATCATACCATAAAAGATCAGAAAAATTCAAGATAGCCCAGAGCTCATGCTGCCACTGCGGTAACACACCAGCGGTAATTTCTCTGGTTCCGGACACAGGTGTACAGGGTCAGCCGGTCATCGCTGGTAGCTGCGGTACCGCTGGTATCCGTCTCCAGCACTTTTTCTACCGATATGACCTTATAAGTCCGGGTCCCCAGCTTCGTTTTCCAGGTGACGGAGTCCCCCGGCTCCAGCGTATGCAGCTCTCCGAAGTCATCCCGGACGCCACGGTTGTGGCCTGCGATACACACATTTCCAGCCCAGATGCTGGTATCCGGGAAGTGACCGGCACCTTTACTGAGGGTACTGCTGTCCGTCCCTTGATATACCTTTGTGGACAGGTCGATGGCGGAGATTTTGAGCGTTCCCAGATATCCACCGGAGTAGTAGAGGTCGTCGGTCACATCCGTCCAACCCGTGGCAGCTGATCCGGCCCCACTGTTTCCACCGGGACTGCCCCCTACGGTTGGATAGGTCACGCCTCCCGTTTGGGTGACCAGCCCTCCGCCTGTCAGCGCACCGGGAATGAGATTGGGTGTCAGGGGAGTTCCTGTGCCGGGAAGATAGCTGGTGGGGCTCCCGAAGGTGGGCGGGATCAGGGCGGTGTTCTTGCTCCGATCCACATTGGGGTTTTCCCACTCATAGATGGTGTCATCCGAGGTGGGCCTGCCAAACAAATAATCGTCCGGGGCGTTCATGGTGTATTCCAGTGCACTGGCCTGCCCTACGCAGAGGGTGCAGAGCATGGCAGCCAGCAGAAGTGCGCGCAGTTTCAAGCGGTCATCTCCTCTCCTTGATCTTCTTGAAGGCGGCCACCCCGCCCACCGCCAGAGCGAGGATCACGCCGCCGGCCAGCAGGGGCCGTTTCAGCGCGGACAGGTCCACGCCCTGGGACGGGGTCTCCGCTCCGGGAGCCCCCTCCGCCATCGGCGCCTCCTCCGGGGCCTCGGTGCTACCGAAGATGGCGGTGTAGGTCACCATGTCACAGCCGGTCTTGGCCACCTCGCCGGTGTAGTTGGCCGTCACGCTGTAGCCGGTGGCATATCGGCTGGTGCTGGTGCCAGTGTAGCTGGCGGTGGCGGTGTAGCGGGTCACGGTGCCGCCCGCACCGTCTGAATACTGTGCCTCGCTCCACTGGACATCAGCCAGGGTGAGGGTCTTGCCCTTGTCCTCAATGCTCTTGGGAACGAGGGATACATCTGCGTCCGAGAGGTTGGGGTAGCTACGGGTGGCGGAGAGGTTGTTGGTCTTGGTGGCGTAGCCGTCCGTCTTGACCTGGACGCTGGTGTGGTCCAGGTGCAGGGTGCCGGCGTAGCCCTCCGCCGTGGTGACCTCCATCTCTGCCTCCAGCGCCTGGAGGACCTGGGCCATGTCGTTGGTCTTGCTGGGCCGGGTGACCGTCTCGGTGTAGGGCTGGGTATCCACGCCCACCTCATTTTTTCGGGTCATGTCCAGCAAAGTGAACCATAGGCCGTCCCGTTCAAAGTCCTTGGTGGGGATGAGACTGGGGTCATCCGAAAGGGAGAGCTGATAGACCTTGTTGATCCGAGGTTCCTCCAGTTCCCCGCAGGTATACTCATCCACAGAGATGGGGTAGTAGCTGGCGTCTTGGCGCGGGGGCTCCTCCGCAGCCATGGCAGGGATGCTCCCGACCATGATAACGGCCAGGGCGCACAGTGTGGTTACAATGCGTTTCATTGTCTTTCCTCCGTTTTTGTAATGTTCAGCCTGGATCATGGGTCATCTTTCGCCGTTTTTCCGCCTCCTCTCCTCGCCGCCCCGCCGAAGCAGGTACTCGTTCCAGTCCTTGCCCTGGGCGGGTATTTGAATGGACACGGCATAGCCCTCCTGGGTGTACTCGTCCAGGAACTTCTCCGCTGCCTCCCGTCCAGGCCCATCCGCGTCCAGACACAGGACGATCTGCTTCAGGTGGGGATTTTCCCGCAGGTAGTTGTCCAGCGGCCCCCGGTACAACCCGCACAGGGCAACGGCGTTGCTCCGCATCTGCCGGTGCAGGGTGCAGAAGCTCATCAGGTCAATGGGAGCCTCGAAAACTGCTACATGATCCAGGCCAGGGTCGCAGGGCAGGCGGAAGGCGATGTCCTTATTGCTACCAGTAACATCTCCTTTGAACCCAGGGCCGTTCCGGTCATAGGTGCCGCGCTTGTTGGCGAACACCGGCTGGCCCCCTCCATCCCGGCCCACAAACACGCAGTTGTGGTGGTCGGCATCCTCATACAGTAGTCCAGCTTGGATGAAGCCCCGGATGACCTGGGGGGCGATTCCACGTTTCCGAAGGTAGGCGAAAACGTGCCGCTGGTCTGGAGCTGCACTGGGCAGGGCAAAGGCGGGCCGTTCCTTTTTTGCTGGGGACGGCTGGTGCGGGACGGGGGAGGCCCTCGCGCGGTGACCGTTGAACTCCAGCAGGTAGCTGACCGCCTCTCGGAAGTCCTTGCCGTAGAATTCCTGCAGAAAGGTGATGGCATCCCCACCCGTCTGGTTGGAATACCGTCTCCAGGTCCGGCGCTCTTTGATTCGAAGGCTGTCCATCTCTCTGGTGGTGTAGTAGCTGCCCACCCGCCGCACCTGATACCCCAAGTGGGTAAGCAGATCAGGCAGATCCGTCCCCTTGACGATCTCCATCTCTGTGTCTGTGAAGCGGAACCGCTCTTGCTTCTTTGTCATGATGTTTCACCTCCTTTCCGGGTCAAAAAGCGAAAAAGCCCCCCAGGACACCCCGGTTCTCCGGGATGCCCTGGGGGCCTTTCTCGTCATGATGACGTTGTTCGTTTATTCCGCCGTTTCTGTGATCCCGTCCTCATCGGACTGGCAGGTGTCCTCGGTGTCCTCTTGGGGCTGGTAGGTGTCCTCGCCGTCCTCCTGGGGCTGCTGGGCGTTCTCGCCGTCCTCTTGGGGCTGGTAGGCGTCCTCACCGTCCCCCTGGGGCTGCTGGGTGTCCTCGGTATCCTCCTGGGGCTGGCAGGTGTTCTCGGCGGCGGTCAGGGCCTCCTCGATGAGACCTAGGACGAACTCCCGCTGGGTGTACTTCCGGCCCAGCCGCAGGCTCTCCCGGTCCAGGTGTGCCTTGATGCGCTGGAAGAGTTCCTCCGGAATTTGGAATGCCATCGTTCTGCTGCCATTGTTAGCCATATTCATGTTCCCTCCGTTTTCTTTCATCTGGTAGTATTCGGTGAGTAGGTCTGTGATGTACTGGCTGGTGGTCTGCCCTGAAAGCTCCCTCGCATTGCATACTTTGGCGTGGAGATCCATTGGGATCTGCGCACATAGGTTTTTCGTTTCTGCCATTCTGCGATGTCCTCCTCTCGTTGATTGCAACGCAAGTATAGACGAAAAGCTATGTGAAAGCTATTATCAACCTCCATAACAAATAGTAGACAAACGAAGCATAAGTACCAAACCGAACAAGCTGGCCAAAAAAAGAAAACCGCCCCCTGGTCCCAGATGGGGGGCCAGGGGGCGGCTGTGTGCTTTCTCTTTGGCGGTATTTTGAATGCGTGAGAGTTCGAGTCACTTTGAACCAGGAAAATGGCTGAGTGCATCTCCCAGAACCCTGCTTTCAGCCGGTTGGCTCCGCTATTTCAAAAACCAAACTTTTACGACTTGTTTTCTCTTGTTCTTCTACTTATATGCAAAAACACTGCACTTTCGTGCAGTGTTTTTGCTGTGCATCTTTTTTATCAACACATTTTGGAGGTGCCACCCAGATTTGAACTGGGGAGTGGAGCTTTTGCAGAGCTCTGCCTTACCACTTGGCTATGGCACCGGATGGAGCAGGACGCTCCAAAAAATTGGAGCGAGTGACGAGGCTCGAACTCGCTACCTCCACCTTGGCAAGGTGGCGCTCTACCAGATGA
>ERZ1106915.746-NODE-746-length-39526-cov-5.509032_pt1 | contig 39526 bp, 28 predicted proteins | sample MGYA00403653_ERZ1106915 | MGnify/ENA primary metagenome ERZ1106915 (study PRJEB35170, sample SAMEA104062404) | human gut metagenome | biome: human gut; feature: human-associated habitat; material: faeces | place: Denmark | collected 2012-06-06 ... | reverse complement strand
TTAAAACATTACAGAATGCAGATCGAGGCATTATCACCTATTTATATAGGAAGCGGCATAAAACTTGGCAAGAAGGAATATATCTATATTCCATGGAATCACGAAGTTATTATACCTGATATGCAGAAAATGTTTTTGTCTGTGCAAAAAAAAAGACTTGTTAAAGAATTTACCGATTTCATGATGAATGCAGGGCAGAGCGGTAAAACATTGTCGATATGGCTTAAAGAGCATCAGTTTAAGTTGGAAGATTATGAAATGTGGAAGCAGTATAAAATGGATGCAGGAGAAGCTTTTTTAAATCCAAAGACAAGCCCTAAGGGGATAGAAGCATTTGTAAAGGATGCTTATGGTTTACCTTATGTTCCAGGAAGCAGCATAAAAGGAATGTTAAGAACGGCTGTTATTGCATGGGAGCTGCATAAAAATCCGGATAAATATAGTGATATAAGAGAAAAAATTGAATCGGCATCTGCGAGAAAGGCAAATAGAAATGAATATTTAGCGGCAGAGATAAATATGCTTGAACAGAAAATTTTATATGTCTTGAACAAAGATGAGAAAGATAAGAAAAATGCAGTAAATGACTGTCTGTCCGGTCTGCATGTGGGTGACAGCAATCCTATTAAATTGAGTCAATTGACTCTCAGTCAGAAAATAGATTACACTATCGAGGGAACACAAAAGCCATTTCCGTTACTTAGAGAGACATTAATTCCAGGTACAAAAATTGCTTTTGACATCACAATTGATACAACAGTATGTCCATATAGTATATATGATATTCTTGAGGCATTGCAATATTTTAAAGATATATGTAACCAATATTTTTATACACGTTTTAATCGCAAAATTAAGGACAGGGATGCAGTGTTTATTGGGGGAGGCTGTGGATTCCTTTCAAAAACAGTTGTTTATTCGTTGTGTACTTGCGATGCTGTGAAGGTTGTTGATAATATCTTTAAAAATACTCTGAATGATAAAATTTATAAGGAACATAAGCATTATAAAGATTTACAGATGCATTTGGCGCCACATGTGTGTAAGTGTACTAAGTATAAAGGTGAGTTATATGACATGGGAATTGGACGTATCAGCATACAAAATTGATAATATTTATGCGATTTTGCCCCGATGCCCTAAAAATAAGGGCTTGCAGCCGTCAGAATATAATTGTATAATAAAATTGTGCATGGTTTGTGGTTTCAGCCGCAAACCATGTCGCAAAGCCTTGATTCTAAAGCGATGTAGATGACAGGATTTAAATGAACGAAGCCCCGATAGGGGACGAAAACGCTTTTTAATTAGATGTTCCTTCAAGTCTATATTATTATTTAAATGAACGAAGCCCCGATAGGGGACGAAAACTTTCCTCTTGTATCTTAAATACGAAGCCCGCTACGTCTGATTTAAATGAACGAAGCCCCGATAGGGGACGAAAACCCATTCAAGAGCAATGTTAAAAGCTGATTTTTCTATTTAAATGAACGAAGCCCCGATAGGGGACGAAAACTTGATTCTGCGAATTTACTAATTTGTCCCTGAGAATTTAAATGAACGAAGCCCCGATAGGGGACGAAAACATACAGTTTTATTAACTGTATAGTTCTTGCCGTATTTAAATGAACGAAGCCCCGATAGGGGACGAAAACCGGGATAAAGGTATATGTATCTTTCATAGACTTTATTTAAATGAACGAAGCCCCGATAGGGGACGAAAACTTGTATCTCCGATTGCAACGGCAGCTCTATAATATTTAAATGAACGAAGCCCCGATAGGGGACGAAAACATAATTGACCGTTTTTGTTACTATCCGACTGCTCCCATTTAAATGAACGAAGCCCCGATAGGGGACGAAAACAAGTTTTTTCCATTCATCCGGTGCAACTTTTACGATTTAAATGAACGAAGCCCCGATAGGGGACGAAAACTGGAATTGCTTTCTATTCAAACAGATATAATGTATATTTAAATGAACGAAGCCCCGATAGGGGACGAAAACTTTTATTATTTTCAATTTTTAATGTTGTCATGTTTTCCATTTAAATGAACGAAGCCCCGATAGGGGACGAAAACTTTTTTAAGATTTTTTAAGAATATCTCTGAAACAGATTTAAATGAACGAAGCCCCGATAGGGGACGAAAACAAAGATACTTGTAAAATTAAATAATTCCCTTATAATTTAAATGAACGAAGCCCCGATAGGGGACGAAAACTAGTTGTCAACAACTTTTCGAATTATTTTTGAAAAACATTTAAATGAACGAAGCCCCGATAGGGGACGAAAACGAATAGTTATTATCGAAGTATTGCTCCGAAATGCCTAATTATTTAAATGAACGAAGCCCCGATAGGGGACGAAAACCTTGATAAGTTGAGATATTATATCTTTTGTCTTATAATTTAAATGAACGAAGCCCCGATAGGGGACGAAAACTATCCACGGATGGAGTTGTGCGAATAAACCCTGCCCATTTAAATGAACGAAGCCCCGATAGGGGACGAAAACTTCGGTGAGACATACGGTATAAATACCACTCTTCAGAATATTTAAATGAACGAAGCCCCGATAGGGGACGAAAACCCTTAACCGTTTGTTGTATGGTTCGTATCTCTTAATTTAAATGAACGAAGCCCCGATAGGGGACGAAAACAACCGGTACCCGGTGAATTGTAAAAAGGATAATTCAATTTAAATGAACGAAGCCCCGATAGGGGACGAAAACTCTATTGCAAATCATATATAATAATTCAAATTCCATTTAAATGAACGAAGCCCCGATAGGGGACGAAAACAATCCCATCCAACACTTAACAGCAAAGAGTCTCGCTATTTAAATGAACGAAGCCCCGATAGGGGACGAAAACAGCTTCACAAAAAGCTAATCTTAAATGAGCTTTTATTTAAATGAACGAAGCCCCGATAGGGGACGAAAACAATCTTCCTTAGTGCTACAAGCTATTTCTTGAAACATTTAAATGAACGAAGCCCCGATAGGGGACGAAAACTCATTTACCTCACCATACTGCTCATAGATCTCATTTAAATGAACGAAGCCCCGATAGGGGACGAAAACTTTCATAGCCTTGTTAAGCGGTTCAACAATCACCATTTAAATGAACGAAGCCCCGATAGGGGACGAAAACCTTATTCTTGTAATGCCTGCGCAGTAGCTTTTCACAATTTAAATGAACGAAGCCCCGATAGGGGACGAAAACTCATAATGCTCTAAAAGTTTATATTCAAAGCTATTTAATTTAAATGAACGAAGCCCCGATAGGGGACGAAAACGGCTCCTTCGAGCAAAAAATTGTGGATTTTTTCAACGATTTAAATGAACGAAGCCCCGATAGGGGACGAAAACACGCTTACCACTTGTGTATACGTTTGCAAGGAACAATTTAAATGAACGAAGCCCCGATAGGGGACGAAAACTCTTAATCGGATTGATTAAGTTGAACTGCACAATATTTAAATGAACGAAGCCCCGATAGGGGACGAAAACCAAGAAAGACGATGATACGACGTTGCATGTTGCATTTAAATGAACGAAGCCCCGATAGGGGACGAAAACTATTTTGTAGCATTTTTTTCAGGCTCTTTATACTGATTTAAATGAACGAAGCCCCGATAGGGGACGAAAACTGATCTCTGATAGCATCTCTTAACACACCCAGAAATTTAAATGAACGAAGCCCCGATAGGGGACGAAAACAAGTTGACCGTCCTTGGCTATCAGAACTAACTTGTCATTTAAATGAACGAAGCCCCGATAGGGGACGAAAACGTAGCCGCATATTCGCATTGACTAAGTTCGTACATCAATTTAAATGAACGAAGCCCCGATAGGGGACGAAAACCATTTTTTAAAGTAAGACAAACAAATCTTCCATCCTCATTTAAATGAACGAAGCCCCGATAGGGGACGAAAACCAGAATTGCTTGTTATTATTAAACTTGCATTGATGATTTAAATGAACGAAGCCCCGATAGGGGACGAAAACTCCAGTTTCGTTATATAAAACGAAATCATCATTATTATTTAAATGAACGAAGCCCCGATAGGGGACGAAAACACGTGAAACATTCTAAGAACAAAAAACATTGATAATTTAAATGAACGAAGCCCCGATAGGGGACGAAAACAGGTTTACTACTTCTTTACCCGTCATGTATTCAAATTTAAATGAACGAAGCCCCGATAGGGGACGAAAACATTTGTGGCGCATTTATTTACGTTATTGCTTGGTATGAATTTAAATGAACGAAGCCCCGATAGGGGACGAAAACACCTTTTCCCAAAAACTATGTGTCAATTTCACATATATATTTAAATGAACGAAGCCCCGATAGGGGACGAAAACTTGTTTTTTAGGCTATATATTCAAGATATTCTTGTTATTTAAATGAACGAAGCCCCGATAGGGGACGAAAAGAGCCTTGCGGATTTCGTTGTCAATTTCGGTGCGTATTTAAATGAACGAAGCCCCGATAGGGGACGAAAACATGACATGTGGCATTCGCACTATTCATTGTCGCAAAATATTTAAATGAACGAAGCCCCGATAGGGGACGAAAACCTAACCCGGAAATACACATTCGTATTTTCGTTTATTGGATTGAAATGAAATAATCCTCGTCAGGGGACAAAAATTTATATTATTGTTTAAATATATCAGCATTAGAAGCAATTTAACAAAAAAGGGGTTTAAATGAGTTATCTATATGTATGTGAGCAAGGTGCACGTATTAGCTTCGAGGAAAATCGTTTTGATGTGAGATATAATGGTGTTGTAGTGCAGAGTATTCCGGTAGAAATGGTGGAAATTATAGAAGTGTTCGGTAAAGTTCAGCTCACAACGCAGTGTATTACTGAGTGTCTAAAAAGAGGAATTAATATATTGTATTATTCAATGTATGGAGCGTATTATGGTAGGTTGATTTCAACAACTCATGTTAATGTGATGCGGCAGAGAAAACAGGCTGATATTGAACATAATGAGGAGTTTAAACTTAGCTTTGCAAAGAGAATTATCAATGCAAAAATTAAAAATCAGATTGTAATTTTAAGGAGGTATTCAAGAGATACAGATATTGATGTACATCCGGTTGTTAAGCAGATGCAGAATATGAATGAAAAGGCGCTTAATTCAAAAGGAATAGAGCAGCTTATGGGTTATGAAGGAACAGCGGCGAGATTATATTTTGGTCAGCTTGGAGAACTGATTAATCCTGTTTTTTTCTTTACAGGAAGAACAAGAAGACCACCGACAGACCCATTTAATTCTATGATTAGTCTTGGATATTCAATTATTTTAAATGAATTGTATGGAAAAATTGAGGGAAAAGGACTTAATCCATATTTTGGAATTATGCATAAGGATAGAGAAAAGCATCCTACATTGGCGAGTGATTTGATGGAAGAGTGGAGAGCTGTGCTGATAGATTCCACTGCACTTAGCATGTTGAACGGCAATGAGCTTAAAAGTAGGGATTTTTATATGGATTTAGAAAATCCCGGTGTATATTTGGGAAAAGACGCATTTAAAAAGTATATTGAAAAATTAGAAACAAAGTTTCGCATGGAAAACAAATATTTGTCATATGTGGATTACAGCGTGAATTTTCGAAGGGCAATGGATTTGCAGGTGAATCAGTTTGTGAAGGCTATAGAGACTGAAAATGCTGACGAGTATTTTCCAATAGTCATTCGTTAATTATTTATGGAGAAAATAGGCTTATGGAAAATTATTTTTGGAATATGAAGGAGATGCAACCGGTAAAAAAGATGTATATTCTTATAATTTATGATATAGTAGATAATAAGCGCAGATATAGATTTGCAAAGAAAATGAAAGGCTATGGATTTAGAGTACAAAGGTCAGCATTTGAAGCGTTTACTACGGATTCATTGTATAGAAAATTACTGAAGGAAGTCCCTAGAATTATTAATCTTGAATTAGATAGTGTGAGAATTTACCGGGTAAGAGATACTGATGATGTGGAACTTATTGGCAAAAATATTAGAATAGAGGACAGTGATGTAATTGTAATTTGATTAATATGATAAAATATATAATTAAGGAGTAATAATTATGAATAAAGTAATTCTTTTTTCACCGGTGGGAGGAACAGATCCTATTTCACTTACAAACTATCATGACGGCTCTCTTTTGCATATATGCAGATTTTACAGACCGGACAAGGTTATTTTATATATGTCAAAGGAGATGCTTGATAATCAGGAAAAAGATGACAGATATATGTATTGTCTTACACGTCTTGATAAGATGCAGGAGAGAAGTACGGAGTACGAGATAATTGAGAGGAGAGAACTTACGAAGGTTCATGAATTTGACTATTTTTATCAGGATTTCAGGAAAATAATTAAAGAAATATATGATAAGTTAGATGATTCGGATACTTTGTTAATAAATATTTCATCCGGTACTCCGGCTATGAAGAGCGGTTTACTTGTTTTGCAGACATTGGGTGAATTTCCAGCGAAATTAATTCAGGTTGCAACACCGGAGAATGGAATTAGTGAGCATGTACATAAAGGATACGATGTTGAGAGCTTATGGGAACTTGATGAGGATAATATAGATGGAGCTGCTGACCGGTGCAAAGAAGTCAAGTGTCCAACATTGTCAAAAATAAAAAAAGAAGAAATAATAAAAAAACATATATTGGTTTATGACTATCCTGCGGCATTAGATGCTGCGGATTCTCTTTCATCAGAGGAAAATTCACAGTATAGAGATTTGATTTATCTTGCATCAAGAAGACTTTTGCTGGATTTTTCCGGAGTTGATAAGATGATACAAAAGACGGGCTTTAATTGTTTTCCGGTCAGAACATCATCTGAAAAAAAATATTTTGAATATGCTCTTAATATGGATATAAGATTGAGAAAAAAGGAATATGTCGATTTTGTACGTTCTATAACACCATTGGTTGTTGACCTTTTTGAGCTTATATTAAAGAGACAGTGTGGAATAGACATAAATAAATACTGTGACAGTTATAGAGTGAATGGTGTGGCTGCCAGAAAATGGTCAATGAACAAGTTGAATGGCAGCTGTGTATTAAATGTTTTAAATCAGTATTTTAGTTCTAAGGGGGAGCAATTTAAGGGTAAGGATATTTATTCTATTCATTTGAAAGTGTTGATTGACAGTTTTTCACAGGATGAGAAATTAAAAGGATTGATAGAAAATGTGAGAAGTGTTGAGGGCAGCATAAGGAATCTTGCAGCGCATGAGATTGTTTCCGTGACAGAGGAATCAGTAAAGGGTATAACAGGATTTTTACCAAAGGATATAATGGACATGATAAAAGAATTATTCAATTATACAGGGATGTCAATAAAAAAATCGTACTGGGATTCATACGATGAAATGAATAAATATATACTTGATAAAATGACTATAGACCGATGAATGATACTTAGAAATGTTATATTTTACGATTCAGGTGTCAAAACATGCTATGTGAATTTTATTGTGTATAGCATATTATATTTATGCATATCACGACTTTGGTAGAAGCTTAGTTGTTCTTAGGACTCTGTTTGATTCCCAGCCAAAAGCAGCATGGATGCTGCTTTAGAATCAATGCATACAAGGATGTATGCTTTGATTCGGTGGAGTATATATAAAAAGCGTTCATCAGAGTTCTTAGAACAACTTGCTTCGGGCAATAGAGCTGATATGTATAAATATAATATGGTATACACTCTTAAGATAAATGAGCATGTTTTGACACCTGAATCACTATAAGCATGAAATAGAATATTTCACTACAACTAACAATAGTTGCACAAATCTAACTTTCATGATACTATACTAATGCCGAGCGTTTACGCATCGGCATTTTATTGTGTGCAGATAGGCAGGTGCGAAAGTAAATTATGATTATCGGATGATGTGCAATATAGTAAAATTGCATAACGTCCGGATTAAAAATATATAGTTTCGCAAACGCCTATGTATTGCCTATGTATTAGAAAAAGAAAAGGAGAGGTTACATAGCATATGATGATGGACAAAAGGCTGATTAACACAGTAAACGACAGTAAGAAATATATTGCAGGCAATGTGGTATGCCAGTGGGTGTCACTTGCAGCTAATATAACTATGATGATGGCGGTGACACGACTGCTGATGCAGCTTTATAATAAGGAGAAGACAGATATTGCGTCAATTGCTGCCGTGATAATTGCTGCAGTTATTATTAGATTTGTATGTGCAAGACTGTCATCGAAGTTCAGTTATCTTTCTTCTAAGGCAGTTAAAAAGACACTCAGGGAGAAGATATATGAGAAGCTTTTGAGGATTGGACTTAGCTATAAAGAGAATGTTCAGACATCAGAGATTGTACAGGTAGCTGTAGAAGGCGTGGACCAGCTTGAGACATATTTTGGCGCATATCTTCCACAGTTTTTTTATGCTATGCTTGCACCACTCACGCTTTTTGTGGTGCTTGTAAAAGTGAATGTACTGTCGGCGGTTGTGCTGCTTATCTGCGTTCCGCTTATTCCGGTGTCGATAGCGCTTGTGCAGACATGGGCAAAGAAGCTTTTATCTAAGTATTGGGGGCAGTACACAGCTCTCGGAGATACATTTCTTGAAAATCTGCAGGGACTTACAACACTTAAGGTGTACAGCGCAGACGCATATAAGCATGAGAAGATGAATGAGGAGTCTGAGAAATTTCGTAAGATTACAATGAAGGTGCTTACCATGCAGCTTAATTCCATAACGATAATGGATTTTATAGCATATGGAGGTGCAGCATTTGGCATGATACTTGCGCTTAATCAGCTTGGTGCGGGAAAGGTTGACCTTGCAGGCTGTCTTCTCATAATTTTGCTTGCGGCGGATTTCTTCCTTCCTATGAGACAGCTTGGTTCATTTTTCCATATTGCGATGAATGGAATGGCGGCAAGTGATAAGATTTTCAAGCTTCTTGAACTGCCTGAACCGGGAAATGCAAATGCAGAAAATGTATATGCGGGTGAAAAAAATGTACACACTGGTGTTAAAAAATCATATGGTGACGGAGATATCGTCTGTAAAAACCTTCGCTATTCATATGAAAAAGACAGAGAGATTCTTCATGGTATTGATGTGACATTTAAAAGAGATAATTTTACGGCGATAGTCGGTGAGTCGGGATGCGGAAAATCGACACTTTCAGCTATATTGATGGGAAGAAATAAGGGATACACAGGCTCGGTGCTTATCGGTGATACAGAGCTGTCGGATATTTCAGAGGACAGCCTTATGAAGAATATCACCTACATAAGCCACAACAGTTTTCTTTTTAAAGGCAGCGTAAGGGATAATCTTCTCATGGGAAGACCTGATGGGACAGATGAAGAGCTTTGGGATGCCCTAAAGAAGGTAAAGCTTGATGCATTTCTTAAAGAACAGAATGGACTTGATACCGCAGTCGGCGAGGCAGGGGGCAATTTTTCCGGTGGTCAGAGACAGAGATTGTCAATCGCGAGGGCACTGCTTCACGATACACCGGTATATATTTTTGATGAGGCTGCTTCTAACATTGACGTTGAGAGTGAGAATGACATTATGGAGTTGATAATGGAGCTTGCAAAGAAAAAGACTATAATACTCATATCTCATAGACTTGCAAATGTTAAGAATGCGGATTGTATCTATGTGCTTCAAAAAGGCAATATTGCCGAGAGTGGCACACATGAACAGCTGCTTGCACAAAAAGGTGAGTTTGCAAGATTATGGAATGCACAGCAGAGCCTTGAAAATTTTGGGAAGGAGGCGCAGGAGTAATGAGTCAGAGGAATAAAGTAAATGCCACAAAAACAGATTACAATAATAAGAAAAATTCAAATAGTAATATAGGGACAGTCAGCCTGAAAAATAGCAAAGACAGCAATCCTGAATTAAAAAGCATTAAATTCAGAAGCGGATTTACAGTATGCATGAAACTTATCGGACTTGTAAAGCCTCTCACAAGCTTTATGGTGGGAGCTGTTACAATGGGACTTGCGGGACACTTATGTGCGTCATTTATAACGATATTTGCCGGATATGCACTTCTTTCATATCTTGGCTGCAATAGCCTGAATGCAGCAGTTATATTTGCTTTTATGGTATTGTTTGCGCTTGTGAGAGCCGGACTTCGCTATGCTGAGCAGGGCTGCAATCATTTTATCGCATTTAAACTGTTAGCGCTTATAAGGGACAAGGTTTTTAGTGCGCTCAGACGCTTATGTCCTGCCAAGCTTGAGGGAAAAGACAGAGGTGATCTTATATCTGTTATAACATCGGATATTGAGCTTTTGGAGGTGTTCTATGCACACACGATATCACCTATATGTATAGCGTTTCTCTTCACAATCATAATGTGCCTGTTTATAGGAAGCTTTCATCCGGTATTCGGTGTGATTGCATTGTGCGCGTATCTTGTGGTTGGAATAGCTATTCCTCTTATCATGAGCAGATTGAGCGGTGATGACGGAATGAAATTCCGTACTATGTCAGGACAGCTTAGCAGTTTTGTGTTGGAGAGTCTTCGCGGTCTCGATGAGATAATACAGTTCGGACAGGGAAAAGAGCGCACTGTGCAGATGAATGAGAGAAGTGATGCTCTCGCCGCAGATGAAAAGCGCATGAAGAACAATTCCGGAAGAAATACAGCTATGACAAACACAGTGATTTTAGTGTTTGACATGATAATGCTGTTTACGGCGGCATATTATTATAACCGTGGAATTGTCGGTTTTGACGGTGTGATTATTCCTGTGCTTGCACTTATGAGCTCCTTCGGTCCTTGTGTGGCACTTGCGGCACTTGGAAGCACATTGCAGAATACATTTGCAGCAGGAAACAGAGTGATTGATATTTTAGAGGAAAGCCCACTTGTTGAGGATGTAGAAGGTGAGAATGAGATTGGCTTTGATGGCGTAATGGCACAAAATGTTACATTTGCATACGATGGTGAGGATATATTGAAGAATTTTTCAGTGGAACTTCCTAAAAACAGTGTAGTAGGCATTGTCGGAAAGAGCGGAAGCGGAAAGTCTACTTTTCTTAAGCTTCTCATGCGTTTTTGGAAAGTTGATAATGGAAATATTAATATATCCGGGCGTGATATTGAACATATCAACACAGATAACCTTAGAAGGCTGGAGAGCTTTGTGACACAGGATACACATCTTTTTCACGATACAATAAGAAACAACATCCTTATTGCCAAGCTTGATGCGACGCAGGAAGAGCTTGAAGCGGCATGTAAAAAGGCTTCGGTGCATGATTTTATAATGAGTCTGCCAAAAGGCTATGACACACAGGTGGGAGAGCTTGGAGATACTCTTTCCGGTGGCGAAAGGCAGCGGATAGGACTTGCCAGGGCATTTTTACACGATGCACCGTTAATGCTCTTAGATGAGCCTACAAGCAATCTTGACAGTCTCAATGAAGCGGTTATTTTAAAAACTCTCAATGATAGAAGACAGGATAAGACAATTGTGCTTGTATCACATAGGGAGTCGACTATGAGAATTGCAGACAGAGTGTACTCTGTTGAGAATGGAAGAATGAGTTAGTGTCAGGAATGCAGTCAGAAATAAGCTGTTGAACGCAGAATAAGCAATCCCCCGCTTCAAGTGTGTAGAGCACTAAGCGGTGGTAAGGGGGATGCTTATGTCAGTGGGAGTTAAAAGCTCCCACTGACAGTTCGCAAAGCGACTGCGTTCATGAGCAAGTAGCGAAAGCGGATTGCAAATGTCCGCTTTATATTTTAGTAATATGTTTAAACGGAGATACTATTTTGATGGATAATAAAAAAGATATTGCTGCCAAGCGTGAAAATGAAAAAGCTATAGTATCACTTATGATAAATCTGTATTGTAATAAGAAACATGGCACAAAAAATGAGCTCTGTGATTCATGTGCAGAGCTCGAAAGCTATGCCAGAAGCAGGAGTGATAAGTGTCCTTTCATGGAGAACAAGACCTTCTGCTCGAACTGTAAAGTACACTGCTATAAGCCTGAAATGCGTGAAAAAATACGTGAGGTTATGAGGTTTTCGGGACCGAGGATGATGCTTTATCATCCGTGTGCAGCCATGCACCATATGATATGCACATTGAAAGAAAAGAGAAAGCTTGAAAAACAGCATAAAAATTGAGCAAGTCACAGCCTGTACAGAATTAAATACATAAAATTATAAATGCTATTGCTAAACATGATACATTATGTTATCTTAATATAAAAGCATAGTTCTTATATTTCTGTATAATCTGATTTTCATATTTAAGACGTTCGTGCTTTTGAATCCCATATACGACAGCAGGAGCACGATGATAAGTGATATATAATGCTTCCTGCAAACATGCGAGGAGGCATTAAAAATTGAATAACGAAGAAGTAAAGCTTCAGTGGCATCCGGCATTCTGTGCTGCTGCGAGACTTGAGTTCAATGAAGACAGAGAGGTACTTGAATTTTATTCAGAGTATAATCTAAGCAGAAAGCCGTTGCAGATAGATTTGCTTATAATCGAAAAAGGTAAAAATATCAGGCTAAAGAATCAGATAGGGCATATATTCAGGCAGAATAATATAATAGAATATAAAAGTCCGGGGGATTTTATGTCGATAGATGATTTTTACAAGACGATAGCTTATGCCTGTATGTATAAGGCGCTGGGCGAGCGTGTAAATGCAGTCTCAGGAAATGAGCTGACAATCTCCATGGTTCGTGAGTCATATCCTGTGAGTATGGCTGCAATGTTGAAAAATCAGGGAATAGAAGTTGAAAAGATATATGATGGGATATACTATCTGAAGGATTTCTTTATTCCGACACAGATTGTTGTGACAAAAGAGTTGTCACCCAAGCTGCATAACAGCCTTAGAGTGCTCTCAAGAAATGCAGATAAAAAGGATATAGAGATATTTGTAAAGGATGTGGAAAGCTACATCGGGAAGAGTGAAAAAGCAGATGCGGATGCAGTGTTACAGGTGAGCATGTCGGCAAATTATGAGCTTTATGAGAAGGTAAGGAGGGAGAATACCGTGTGTGAAGCATTGAGAAGACTTATGAAAGATGAGATTGAAGAAGCTTTGGATGCTGCAAAGCTGGAAGGAAGTAGAATAGGCCGTGATGAAGGTTGTGCAATAGGGCTTGAGGAAGGACGAGCAAGAGGACGAGAAGAGGGACGTGCGGAAGGACGAGCGGAAGGACGAGCGGAAGGAAGAGAAGAAGGACGAGAAGAAGGACGAGAAGAAGGACGCATGGAGGGAAGAATTCAGACACAGATGGAGACTACCATAGCGCTTGCAAAGATGGGCATGGCTCCTGAGAATATTGCGGTAGCTGTAAATGCGCACATAGAACAGGTTCGTGGCTGGATAAATGCAGGTGAATGTGCTTCTGTCAGAAAATAATTGAGCAGTAAGTAAAATAATAAACCGGTAATTCTTTTTTTGGTGATTGGAATTACCGGTCTGTTTTTATTTATCTTTAAAAATTTACAAGCGGATATTTTGTCTGGTCAAAAAGCCTGTAAGATAGGTGTTACTCATTTAAGTACTCTTCATACTTTGCAATAGCTTCCTTCATGGCTGCCGGGCTTGGCGCACCCTTTGTCAGTCTCTTTTCGACACAGGTCTTTAGAGATATGGCATCGTAGATATCGCTTTCGAATACAGGACAGACAGCCTTTAACTCATCAAGGCTCATTTCGTCTATGGAAATTCCCCTGTCAATGCAATAGAGAACTATCTGACCGATTATTCCATGTGCATCGCGGAATGGTACACCGTGATTTACAAGATAGTCGGCGGCATCGGTGGCGTTTGTGAAGCCTGCCATTGCACTCTTTTCCATGACATCTTTATTGAATGTCATTGTGTCGAGCATGCCTGTAAATAGAAGAATACAGCCCTTTGTTGTATCGATGGCATCGAAGGTGAGCTCCTTATCTTCCTGCATGTCTTTGTTGTAAGCAAGAGGAAGCCCTTTCATGGTTGTAAGCAATGACATGAGAGCGCCATATACGCGGCCTGTCTTTCCGCGGACGAGCTCTGCAATGTCAGGGTTCTTTTTTTGTGGCATTATTGAGCTTCCTGTGCTGTATGCATCATCTAATTCTATGAAACGGTATTCATTGGAGTTCCAGATTATGATTTCTTCTGAGAATCGGCTTAGGTGCATCATTATTGTTGACATTGCACTTAAGAATTCTATAAGATAATCGCGGTCGGAAACAGAGTCGATACTGTTAGCGGTTGCACCGGCAAAGCCAAGAAGTGATGCAGTATATTCACGGTCAAGCGGATATGTAGTTCCCGCAAGGGCACCTGCACCGAGAGGGCAGTAGTTCATTCTCTCATAGATATCAGCGATACGGCCTCTGTCTCTTGAAAACATCTCAAAATATGCACCAAAGTGGTGTGCAACTGTGATAGGCTGGGCTTTTTGAAGATGTGTGAAGCCAGGCATATAGGTCTTAGTATTTTCCTTCATAATCCGTAAGATGACTTTTAAAAGTCCCTTTAAAAGTTCATCCGTCTGTGTGAGCTCATCGCGTGTATAGAGTCTCATGTCGAGAGCTACCTGATCGTTGCGGCTTCTTCCCGTATGCAGACGTTTTCCGGCATCTCCGATGCGGGATATAAGCTCCGCTTCAACGAAGCTGTGGATATCTTCTGTCTCGTCATCAAACTGTAGAATTCCATTGTCTATGTCGCTTCGGATTGAGGTAAGTCCTGCTATGATGGCATCCTTATCCTCATCTGATAAGATTCCCTGCTTTGCAAGCATTGTTACATGTGCGATGCTTCCTTCAATATCCTGCTTGTAGAATCGTCTGTCGAATGGTAAAGATGCATTGAAATTGTTAACTAACTGATTGGTTTCTTTTGTGAAACGTCCGCCCCAGAGCTTCATGAATGTGACCTCCATTGTGTTTATTTGATTTGCTGTTTACTTGTCTTTTTTAACATTATCTGTTGTGCCGGCATCAGATATATTTGTGGTATTGCCGGATGTTAAATCCGGTTCGGCTTCGTTTGAGCTGTCAGCCTTGTCGGTAACTTCATTGTCATTAGTGGTTATTGCGTTATCTGTCGCAAGTGTTTTTGTCTCTTGTGATTTGGTAAAAGGAAGAAATCCTTTTCCTGCTTCTTTTCTGTAAAAACAGTACACAATAAAGAGAATAAACAGTGCAGATATACTTATAAGCATACCAAGCATATAGCCTCTTGGTGTAAATGAAAGCTCAATAGTATATTCGCCCGGTTCAAGTTCAACACCGATAAGTGCTTCGGCAATCTCTGTTATATCGGTTTTAACACCATTTACTTTAAGTGTCCAGCTTGGGTCATATGGTATCGAGAGCATTAAGATTCCGGCTTCGTTGACATTTATTGTTCCGGTAAGCTTTGTATCTGAATATGCTGTTACATTAAGTCCCTGACTGTTTAAAATATTAAAAGCATCAATGAACTTATCAGTATCCATTGTGTATACCATTGCATTAAGTGATTCTTCGCCGTCCTTGTCTACGATTTCTATGTTGGTCCCGGCAGTCTGCCAGCCAAGGTCAATCATTCTGCCGTGATTTATGCCGGCAAAATTCTCATTGGAATCACCTATACTGACTTTTGCTGTCTTTACTGATTTATTGGCGATGTATACATAGACATGTTCGTCATTTTCAACCTCAATTGTGATTCCGCTTTTATCCTTATCAATGAAATCAATGCTGGTAAAAAGTGAAGAGATGCCTGTATTGTCAAGAACAAAATCATTCTGTACCGCAAATGGATTACTTGTACTGTAATTCCAGTTTTCGTTGATATCTTTACTTACCATATAACCGAGTGGAAGCGTATATTTTGCACGGTAAAGATATTCGCTGTCAACAATATCTACAAGCTTAAGCGTGTAATCATCGTTAATCTGCTTGTTACTTAAAATGTATTTTATGTCGAACATTGAGTATACAAGAGGTGTTGCACCGTGGTCAGCGTATGCGTTCATAGAATGCTCAAGACCAAGACGGCCGAACAGATCAGTGATGCCGGCATAGGCAGTTGATGAGAAGACACTGGCACTGTTAAAGTTATGCCATGCAGCATCATTTTTAGAGCGGTAGCCGAATGCCTTTGCTATTCTGTAAAAGGAGTCATCGGTCTGCGATAGTTCATCGGTTAATGTCTGCACAGAGTCATAGTCCTTGAAATAAGCACTTCTTCCTGTTGTGCTGTAGCCGGTTTCTTCCATATTCATTGTACATTCAATGCAGCTTACACAGAATAGGAGAAATACTATAAAATGAATTTTGATTTTATCTTTCTTGTAAAGAAATGCGATGATTACATATAGGAGCATGAAAATCGCATTTACAAGTAATATTGCATAACCCGGGTCATTGTCGCCTTTGGTGTGGTCAAGCCATAGAAGATAAATTAAGAACAGCCCGAAGGATTTTGCAATCTGGCTTCCGCTGTAATCTTTTATGTCTTTGTATGCATCAAAGCACATAGTCAGCAATATGAAAATGTATATGAATGACTGTCTTGCCGGAAGTGAGTTAGGGTAATGAAAGCCATGCCATATAAAGTTAGGTATATTGAAGCTGAATGCGAAGATAAATACAAAAAGCAGTATGGATTTTGCAATCTTTTCACGCAGGCTTATTTTCTTGTTAAATATATATAGCGGATAGAGCAAAAATACAGCAACTCCGCAATATACGTTAGGGAGATGTTCAAGTCCTATGCATACTTCGGTATTTGCAAGCTGCCTGTTGAGCACCGTCACAACGGAAAAATACTGTGTGAGTGTTTTTGGAAAGCTGATATCACTTGATGCCGTGAGTCCGAGTGCATATAATTCCGGCAGAAGTATTGCGGCAGACAGCGCACCTGCAAGCAGTGAGAAGAGAGTAAAATAGCCAATCTTCTGAAGATATACCGATTTTTTTTCAGGAATCGGCATAGTGATAAGCAGGACAAGAAAATAAAATACAAGGCTTATGCATACCATAATTGCGATGTAGTAGTTAGAGAGTATGGTAAGTCCAAGTGTCACAGTGTATAGAATTCCTTTATCCTCGTTTACAAGACGCTCAAGTCCGAGAAGGACAAGAGGCAGTAAAAGCACGCAGTCAAACCACATCAGATTCCAGCTGAATGCTGCAGTAAAACCTGACAATGCATAGAACATACCGAAGATCGATATAGTAATATTCTGTGTATTAAAGCGTTTATCAATATAGTATGCAAACGCAGTTGAAGCGAGGGACAGTTTTATAAGAATGATTATGTTCATCAGCTCGATTATATAGTTATGCGGAAAAAAGCCGATGAACCAGTTGAGCGGGCTTGAGAGGTAATAACCATACAGTGCAGTAAAGTTAGAACCAAGCCCTGCCTCCCACGAATAAAAAAGACTTCCACCATTACGGATTTTGTCCCAAAGTTCAGAGAAAAAAGGACAATATTGATGATACATATCCGAGCGGAGATATACGTTGTCTCCAAAAGGAAATATTCCGCGGACTGCGAATATAGCAATCATTATGACCAGCGGAAGGAAAAAAGAAATATAATACATAGGATGTATTTTTTTGATTTTTTCTTTTAGTTTCATGATTATATATAACCCCTATTTTTTCTTTTTAAATATAAATAATTTGCTTGCAACGTAATTGATTATTACTACGAACACAGCAGCGATAATCTTTGCGATAAGCTTCGGAAACTTAAATATCTCAACTGTGAGAGTCAAAAAGCCTGTTTCAAAAAGCAGAGAGAGAATTCTTGCAGCGCCGAAGGACAATACTTCCTTTACAACAATAGATAATTCCCAGCTTTTGCTCCCGAATACGAATAATTTATTTGTTATATAGGCGAAAATCACAGCAAAAATCCAGGCAATTACATTGGAGGTGAGATAATATATTCCCAGTACTTCTGTAAAAAGCCAGTAAAATACAAAATTTACAAGTGTTGTGAGTACACCAAATACAAGATAGCTTATTACTTCTCTTGTGAAAAATTTTTCAATAAATTTATTTATCAGATTCTTCATTATTATTTTTTATATCCTTATTTTTATCTTTGTCAAGGTTGCTTTCCTTCTCTATATATATTGGACGCTGCTTTACTTCTGTAAATATACGCGCAAGGTATTCTCCGATAATACCTATACTCAACTCAATGATACCGCCCAGAAACAGCAGTATTATGATTGTGGAAGCATATCCCGGTAAGTCTTTTCCAAAAGCGAGAGTCTTTATCAGCAGATAAAATCCATATAAAAGAGCTAAAGAGCTTATTGTTGCACCGATGACTGAAAGCATGCGAAGAGGCGCAACCGAGAATGATACGATAGCATCCATGGCATATTTTACAAGACCTGAGAACTTCCACTTGGTTGTTCCGAGGGTTCTTTCGATATTCTCATATGGAATCCATTTGGTGTCAAAGCCTACCCAGCAGAAAAGTCCCTTGGAAAAGCGTTCCTTTTCGGGAAGTGCAACAATATTGTCTACCATCTGTCTTGACATTATACGATAGTCAACAGCTCCATAAGGCATTTTTGTGTTGGTGAGCTTGTTGTTAAGCTTGTAAAATGACTGTGAGAAGAAGCTTCTGATTTTTTTCTCACCTGTGCGGGTTGTCCTGTAGGCAGCACAGCAGTCATGTCCTTCTTCGATGCCTTCTATCAGCTTAGGAAAAAGGGCAGGAGGATGCTGTAAATCGGCATCCATCACAATTACATAGTCAGCGGTGCTGTTTTTTAAACCAGCAAACATAGCGGCTTCTTTACCAAAATTACGCGAAAAAGAGACATACCGTACATCGTCATGGTCTGCGGCAAGTCCCTTTAGCAGGAGCAGGGTATTGTCCCTGCTCCCATCATTTACAAAAATGTATCTGAAAGAGTAATTATTGATAGCTGCCACATGCTTTGATGTTTCCTCGTAGAAAGCTGCGATAACTTCCTGTTCGTTATAGCAAGGGACAACAATATCGATAGTTTTCATTACTTTTTCTCCTCTAACATGGCACGAACCTTCATGGAGAGACCGAAGAGATTGATAAAGCCTTCTGCATCATGGTGGTCATAAAGCTCACCTGTTGTAAAGCTTGCAAGAGTCTCGCTGTAAAGTGAGTTAGGGCTTGTTGTGCCGGCCTTGATTATATTGCCCTTGTAAAGCTTCATCCTGACTTCACCTGTAACCTTCTCATCAAGAGATTCTACGAATGCCTGACATGCTTCGCGAAGAGGTGTGAACCACTTGCCTTCATATACGATGTTGGCGAATTTCTCTGAAATGCCCTTCTTGAAGGAGAGGCTGTCACGGTCGAGAATGAGCTCCTCAAGCTGCTCATGGGCTGCCATAAGGATTGTTCCGCCCGGAGTCTCATATACACCACGGCTCTTCATGCCGACAACACGGTTCTCAACGATATCGACAATTCCGATACCATGCTTGCCGCCGAGCTTGTTTAATTTTCTTAAGATGTCGGAAGCCTTCATCTTCTCACCATTTATAGCAACAGGACGGCCTTTTTCAAATGTAAGAGACACATATTCTGCTTCATCAGGAGCTTTCTCAGGTGATACGCCAAGTACAAGAAGATGGTCATAGTTAGGCTCGTTAGCAGGATCCTCAAGCTCAAGACCTTCATGGCTGATATGCCAGATGTTACGGTCACGGCTGTAGCTGTTATCAGCTGAGAAAGGAAGGTCAATTCCATGAGCCTTGCAATAATCAATCTCATCCTGACGTGAGCTCATCTTCCATGTATCATTGCATCTCCAAGGAGCGATAATCTTGATGTCAGGTGCCAAAGCCTTGATTGAGAGCTCAAAACGAACCTGGTCATTTCCCTTGCCTGTTGCACCGTGGCAGATGGCAACTGCATTTTCTTTACGTGCAATCTCAACGAGCTTCTTTGCGATGAGAGGACGTGCAAAGGATGTACCGAGAAGATACTTGTGCTCATATACGGCATCAGCCATAACTGTAGGTAAAATATAATCGTCAACGAACTCGTCAACAACATCAAGAATGTATAATTTCTCAGCTCCGGAAAGCTTAGCTCTCTCTTCAAGTCCGTCAAGTTCACTCTCCTGACCTACATCGATACAGCAGCAGACTACATCATAATTATAGTTCTCCTTGAGCCAAGGGATGATTGCGGTGGTATCAAGACCGCCGGAGTACGCAAGAATAACTTTGTCTTTCATTATAATATTCCTCCTGATTAGGTTACTTATGTATGCATCCATAGCGTTAATCTGCGCCTAATGGCAAACACTGTGTTAAATATACATCAAAAATACATTTTATGCAATAGTTTATCCAGTTTTTTTCAATTTTTTATTGCATATTATGCACAAATGATGTATATTTATAAAAAATCAAGCTCCGAAGCTCATGGAAAATATTTCTGATTTAATATAATTTTGAATTTTTTTAAATGTCAATTATTAAATTAGGTATGGACTTTTGGATGCTTGAATAATAAGATATGTGTAAACAGGGATTTTATCTCTGCATCAGATTAAACAGGAGATGTGTGCTATGGTAAAGGTTGGTATTATCGGTTCTACAGGTTATGCGGGAAATGAACTCGTAAGACTGTTGCTTGGACACAAGGATGTCCGGATTATATGGTATGGCTCAAGAAGCTATATAGATAAGAAGTATTCACAGGTTTATCAGAATATGTTCAAGCTCGTCGAGGATGTATGCAGGGATGATAACATGGAGGAGTTAGCTTCACAGGTTGATGTGATATTTACGGCAACGCCGCAGGGGTTATGTGCTTCACTTGTCAATGATGAGATTTTATCGAAGGTGAAGATTATCGACCTGAGTGCGGATTTCAGGCTTAAGGATGTCAATGTATATGAAGAGTGGTATAAAATAGAACATGCGGCACCGCAGTATATTGATGAAGCTGTGTATGGTCTGTGTGAACTCAACCGCGATAAAATTAAAGACACAAGAATTCTTGCAAATCCGGGATGTTATACAACGTGCTCCATTTTGACGATTTACCCGCTTGTAAAGGAAGGGCTTATAAAACCGCAGTCAATAATTATAGATGCAAAATCGGGAACCTCCGGTGCGGGAAGAGGTGCCAAGGTTGCCAACCTTTATTGTGAAGTTAACGAGAGTATTAAGGCTTATGGAGTCGGAACTCACAGACACACACCAGAGATTGAGGAGCAGCTTTCATATGCAGCCGGCGAAGATATAAAGCTTATTTTTACACCGCATCTTGTTCCGATGAACAGAGGAATCCTTGTCACTGCATATGCAGATTTGAAGGATGGAGTGACTGATGAGATGATAAGAGCAGCTTACAGGAAGCATTATGAGAATGAATATTTTATAAGGCTGCTTGACAAGGATGTATGTCCGGAAACGCGCTGGGTTGAGGGAAGTAATTTTGTGGATATCAATTATAAGGTTGAGCCAAGAACCGGACGTGTCATCATGATGGGAGCAATAGACAATCTTGTTAAGGGTGCTGCCGGTCAGGCGATACAGAATATGAATATAATGTTTGGGTTTGATGAGAAGGAAGGACTTATGGGAGCACCTATGTTTCCATAGATGATAGTGAAAAATAGTATCAGGAGGAATATATATGAAGTACATTGATGGCGGTGTCTGCGCTGCTAAGGGTTTTAAGGCTGCGGGTCTTAATGCAGGAATTAAGAATAATGTTAAGAAAGATATGGCACTTGTTTTTTCGGAGGCACCTTGTGTCAAAGCGGGAACATTCACTACTAACAGAGTATGTGCAGCTCCGGTCAAGTGGGACAAGAAGGTAGTGTTTGAGTCATCGAGTGCTCAGGCGATAGTTGTAAACAGCGGTATTGCGAACGCATGTACCGGTGATGAAGGATATGAAAAGTGTCGTCAGATGGCTGCACAGACAGCGGCAGAGCTTGGAATAAGCGAGGATGCGGTTCTTGTTGCAAGCACAGGAGTAATAGGAAAGCAGCTTCCTATGGATATAATAGGAAAAGGAATTAAGATGCTTCCGGGAAAACTCGGTGCCACAGCGGCAGATGCAGCTTTGGCGGCAGAGGCTATTATGACTACGGACACTAAGTCGAAGCAGGTTGCTGTTGAGGTCGAGATTGACGGTGTTCCTGTACATATCGGCGGAATGTGTAAGGGTTCAGGCATGATACATCCTAATATGGCGACAATGCTTTGCTTTATTACATCCGATGCACTTATCGATGAGAAGCTTTTGCAGAAAATGGTCCGTGCTATTGTTGATGACACATTTAATATGATTTCTGTTGATGGAGATACGTCAACTAACGATTCGGTTCTTCTTATTGCAAACGGCATGGCAGGAAATAAGAAGATTGAGGATGAGAACAGTGCAGGCTATGAGGAGTTTTATGACGCTCTTTTTTATATTTTATGTGAATTGTCTAAGAAGATTGCCGGTGACGGTGAGGGTGCTACCTGTCTTTTTGAAGTTCAGATGAAAAATGTAAAGACCAAGGCGGATGCTAAAGTACTTGCAAAGTCAGTTATCACATCTAATCTTACAAAGGCAGCAATCTACGGACATGATGCTAATTGGGGTAGAATTCTCTGTGCAATGGGATATTCGGGAGTGGATTTTGACCCTGAGAAGGTTGATATCTGGTTTAAGAGCGATGCCGGGGAATTAAAGATTGTTGAGGATGGCAAGGCTACCGATTACAGTGAGGAGAAAGCAACCGAGATACTTTCAAAGGAGCATGTGATTGCAATAGCGGATGTCAAGCAGGGAACAGAGTCGGCAACAGCTTATGGATGTGACCTTACACATGAGTATGTGTCAATAAATGCTGACTACAGAAGCTAGAGTAATGCATTATTAAAATATTTTTGCAGATAGTTGTTGTATCATTGGAGATTATATTGTTTTTGGCAGTTATGTGTGTGAAATAAAAACGATTGGAGAGAATAAGATGCGTAACTATGATAATGAGATGGCAAAGGCAAATGTTCTTATTGAGGCATTACCTTATATTCAGAAGTTTAACCGCAAGATTATAGTAGTAAAGTATGGCGGAAGTGCAATGGTCGATGAGGAGTTGAAAAGAAAAGTCATCGAGGACGTTGTTTTGTTAAAGCTCGTAGGATTTAAGCCTATTATAGTGCATGGCGGAGGCAAGGAGATAAGCCGTTGGGTTGCAAAATCGGGAATGGAACCGAGATTTGTAAACGGACTCAGAGTTACGGACGAGCCGACAATGGAGATTGCAGAGATGGTGTTAAACAGAGTTAACAAGAGTCTTGTAAATTTTGTTGAACAGCTTGGTGTCAAGGCAGCAGGTATAAGCGGAAAAGACGGCGCGACTATTCATGTCACCAAAAAACTTTCAGGTGGGCAGGATATAGGATTTGTAGGCGAAGTCAGTAAGGTGGATCCATCGCTGATAAACACTCTTCTTGAGAATGATTTTATTCCAATTATATGTCCTATCGGAATAGATGATGATTACAACACTTACAATATAAATGCTGATGATGCAGCGTGTGCCATTGCCAAGGCGGTAAAGGCAGAGAAGCTTGCATTTCTTACAGATATCGAAGGAGTAAGAAAAATTGCAGATGACCCTGAAACACTTATATCAGAACTAAGCCTTACAGAGGCAGAGGAGCTTATCGGAAACGGAAACATCGGTGGCGGAATGCTTCCTAAGCTTAACAACTGTATAGATGCGATAGAGAATGGTGTTTCAAGGGTGCATATTATGGATGGACGTATTCCACATTGTCTGCTGCTTGAGATTTTTACTAACAAGGGTATCGGAACAGCGATTATAGATAGAGATGCAGAGAGGTATTATGATGGAGACAAAAACTAACTATATTATAGATAAAGCGGAAAAAAATCTTATCCATACATATAACAGGGCGGATCTCGTACTTGACCATGGCGATGGCGTGTATCTGTATGATGTGGAAGGCAATAAATATCTTGACTTTGCAGCAGGTATAGCAGTGTATGCGCTTGGGTATAATTATCAGGATTATAATGATGCAGTTAAAGCACAGGTGGATAAGATTGTGCATATTTCGAATCTGTACTACAGTGAGCCGCTTGCTGCTGCGGCAGAGAAGCTTGTAAAGGCTACAGGGCTTAGCAAAGCCTTTTTTACCAACAGCGGAACAGAGGCAATAGAAGGTGCGTTAAAGCTTGCAAAAAAGTATGCTTATCTTCGGGACAACAGCACTGACCATGAAATCATTGCCATGGAGCATTCCTTCCATGGAAGGAGCATGGGAGCATTGTCTGTTACCGGAAATGCACATTACAGGGAAGCATTTGGCCCGCTTATTCCGGGAATACGATTTGCCGAGTACAATAATCTTGATAGCGTCAAGGCGCTTGTAAACAAAAAGACATGTGCCATTATATGCGAGACAGTTCAAGGCGAAGGTGGAATATTCCCGGCAGACAAAGAGTTCCTAGAGGGAATCAGAAGGCTGTGCGACGAGAATGATATGCTTTTAATACTTGATGAGATTCAGTGCGGTATGGGGCGTACAGGTTCTATGTTTGCGTATCAGCAGTACGGAGTGAAGCCGGATGTTGTGACTGTTGCGAAGGCACTCGGCTGCGGAATACCTGTCGGAGCCTTTGTCGCAAACGAAAAATGCGAAAATGTGCTTGTTCCGGGTGACCATGGCACAACGTACGGCGGTAATCCACTTGCTGCTGCGGCTGCATCAAAGGTATTTGACTTATTTGAGAAAAATGATATTATAGGACATGTGAATGAGGTAGCTCCTTACCTTATGGAGAAGCTTAAGAATTTTGCTGACAGGCATTCTTGTGTCAAGGCTGCAAGAGGACTTGGACTTATGTGCGGTGTTCAGTTTGACGATGAGCTTCCTGTCGGAAATGTTGTAAAATCGGCAAGGGAGCATGGACTTATTGTCATAAGTGCAGGACTTAATACTCTAAGATTCGTTCCGCCACTTATAATCACAAAGAAGAATGTAGATGATATGATTGATATTCTCGAAAGGTGCGTATAAGACAGCCTCATTATAAAGCATGAAAGGTTATAATTTATATATGAGATTCAGTTCTTTTGTTAAAAAAACAGTAATCAGTGTACTTGGATTTATGTTTGTCATGTCAAGTGTTACAGGATGCAGAATTCAATATGTTGAGGATGAGACTACACAGGATGATACATCTGTCTCGCAGGAGATAGTTGAAGATGAACGTATTGACATAAATATGTGGTACAGTGATGAAGCTTTTTCGGAATACCTTAAATATTGTGCGGCTCAGTATGAATCAGCCAATACGAATGTTCATGTTAATCTGAAGTATGTATCGGAGGCGGATTATGTTGATTCTCTTGCGGCTGAGGCAATCAAGCCGGGGAAGGTTGATTTGTACCTGATAGACAATGATAAGCTTGAGCAGATGAAGCTTGCCGGTATTGCGGCAGAGAACAGATTGACAGATATATATAACATATATAATTATAGTCAGGCTGCACTTGATGCATGCACATATAATGGGAAGCTTATTGCGTTTCCGTTAAGCTATGATACGAGTTTTCTTATATATAACAAGGACTATGTTCAGGATTCGGCTTTGACAGATTTCGATGAGATTAAGCTGTTTGCCGAGAATATGGAGGTTCCGGCGGGCAGCAGCATAAGCTCTGTTTTTACATGTGATTTACAGGATATCTTTTATAATTATGGCTATCTTGGGGCGTACCTTGATATAGGCGGAGGAAGCGGTGACGACCGCAGTGTGATATTTGATATCAATGACGAATTGACACAGGCTGTAGACGCTTATAGGCAGCTTATAGAATATTTTTATATTGATATTAACAATGTAGATTATTATTCCTGCATCAATGATTTTGAGAACGGTGCGATTGTTTTCACTATCGGAGATATGCAGATGTATCAGAATGCAAAAAATCAGGAGGGTCTTAATGTCGGTGCAGTTCCTTTTCCTGATATGAGCAGTGATATACAGAGTGCGCCGCTTTCAGTGACAACAACCGTTGTTGTAAATCCGTTCTCGGATAATGTGACTGTAGTTGAGAGCTTTGCCAAATATTTAACGTATACTAATGTAAATCTGCTCTATGTCCAGGCAGGAGTACCTGCGTGCCGCCGTATAGACAATTCGGATGAAAATCTTGATATGATATATGAATCGTATGATAAATCTGTTCCGAAGCTTAAGCTGATGTACAGTGATGAATTTTATGCATTGTTAGAGGTTGCGATGCACCGTATCGCAGATGGAACAGGCGATGCACAGACGCTTTCAAATGTAAGGGATTACCTTTATGAGAACTGGCAGGAGGATGTCGGAGCGAATACGGATAATCAATAGAAGCATGGCAATAATGTTCTGCAAATATTTTAAAACCCGGTTGCATTAACCGGGTTTTTTAGTTACAATAAAAATATCGGGTTATCTTTCCTGAGCCAGAGGGACCTTATGAGACAGACATAAGGAGATAATATGGCTAAAAAAAGAAATAAAAAAATATTTATTTATGTAATAGGAACTGTGCTTTTTATTGCAAGCGGCTTTTTGTATTCGTGTAAGTCTGGCAATACAGATGCATATTATGTAAAACAGCAACAGGACATAACAGAACAGCTTTCAGAGCCGTCAATGGATAATACGGATGGCGATTTTAGCGGAACATACAGTGCGGTTACAGCGTCAAGTGAACCGGATAAGATTTTTGTGTATGTATGCGGAAATGTGATGAGCGCAGGCGTTTATGAAGCTGTTGACGGAGCGAGAGTTTACGAGCTTATAGAGATGGCAGGAGGAGTTACGGAGGAAGGTTGTCTTGAAGCGCTTAATCTTGCAGAGTATGTACATGACGGTCAGAAACTTTATGTTCCGGATTATGAAGAATATGAGAACAACAAAAGTTTCTCATATCAGGCTGACGAGACGAATGGCAGCAGTCTTGTCAATATAAATAATGCCGATTTACAGCAGCTTATGACACTGCCGGGTATCGGAGAGTCGAGAGCGCAGGCAATCATTGATTACCGCAATGACAACGGAATGTTCGGGTGCATTGAAGATATTATGAGTGTAAGCGGCATAAAGGAAAGCGCATTTTCAAAAATTAAAGATTATATATGTGTTAACTGAAAATAAAACCGGTTAAGAGGGTAACGGAAAGGGGAAAAATGGCTGATAAAGTATTAGTTGTCGATGATGAGAAATTGATTGTAAAGGGTATAAAGTACAGTTTAGAGCAGGATGGCATGGATGTGTCATGTGCGTATGACGGGAAAGAAGCACTGGAGCTTATAAAAGCCAACAAGTATGATATTGTTCTCCTTGATGTTATGCTTCCTGAGATGGATGGATACACTGTATGCCAGCAGGTGAGAGAGTTTTCGGATGTTCCCATTATTATGATTACAGCAAAGAGCGAGGATATGGATAAGATATTAGGGCTTGATTATGGTGCGGACGACTATATGACTAAGCCGTTCAATATTCTTGAAGTCAAGGCGCGGATAAAGGCAATTAAAAGGAGAAACAGACATATTGTCTCGGCTGATCCCACAACGCGCATTATTGCAGGTAATATGGTTATGGACAGAAATAACAGACATGTCTATATCAAAGGACGTGAAATCAGCCTTACAACCAAGGAATATGACGTGCTTGAACTTTTAGTTACCAATCCCAATAAAGTATACGGAAGAGAGATGCTGTTAAGCCTTATATGGGGATACGATTATCCGGGAGATGCCAGAACTGTTGATGTGCATATCAGAAGACTGAGAGAGAAGATTGAGACGAATCCGAGTGAGCCTGAGTATGTACACACGAAATGGGGTATGGGCTATTTCTTCAAACAGTAATAATAGTAATGTAAAAAGGATATGTTATGAAAGATAAGCTTTTATCCATTTTAAAGACAATAAAAAAGCATCTGTTCAGCATAAGATTTATCACAGTGCTTGTGGTTCTTATTACATCCTTGGTTCCTCTTGTGATTACCAAAGGTGTTGTAAAAAAACATTTTCTTGACAGACAGATAAAGCAGCTTGAGACGCAGTTATTTAATACAGGCAGCCTTCTTGCGGGAGATATATGCAAAAACGGCTACTTTAATAGGCAGTATAATGACAAAATAAATGCACAGATTGAACAGATATCGTATATGTATTCCGGACGTGTGGTTATTGTGGCAGCCAATTATGTCGTTGTAAAGGATACTTACGTTGACAAGGAGAATAAGACTCTTGTATCGTATGAAGTCAATCAGGCATTTCATGGTATTACAACAACGAACTATGACAGCAGGTATGGAATAATAGAGATTACGCAGCCAATTTACGCTACGGATGGCAGTGCAATAACAGGTGTACTTATGTTCGCTGTTCCTGACACATCTGTAAAAGAGAGTGTGCAATATATTGATAAAGTTATGACATATGCCATTGACATAGTGTTTACGATTATGGTTTTATTGTCGCTCGCATATGCATTCAGTGTGAGCAGACCGTTAAGAAAGCTCGCTGAGTCAATACATGGAATTACAAGCGGATATATGGATAAGCGTCTTTATGAGAACAAGGGTTTTGGAGAGATATGTCTCATTTCGACAGAAGTGAATAAGATGCTTGAGAGACTTAAAACACTTGACGATTCGAGGCAGGAATTTGTATCGAATGTTTCACATGAGCTCAAAACACCTATAACATCAATAAAAGTTCTTGCCGATTCATTAAACGGACAGGAGGATGTTCCTGTTGAGATATATAGGGAATTTATGCATGACATTGTTGAGGAGATTGACAGAGAAAGCCAGATTATCAATGATCTGCTCTCGCTTGTGCGCATGGATAAGACGGCAGCCGGGCTTAATCCTGTGACACAGAATGTAAATGAGCTTGTGGAACGTGTTTTAAAGAGGCTTAAGCCGATAGCCGAGGAGAAGAATATAGAACTTGTGCTTGAAAGCTTCCGACCTGTTGTTGCAGAGATAGATGAGGTCAAAATAACGCAGGTCATAACGAATCTGGTTGAAAATGGCATCAAGTACAATGTGGCAAACGGCTGGGTGAGAGTGTCTGTCAACGCTGACCATAAATATTTTTATCTGACTGTGTCTGATTCAGGTATAGGAATTCCTGATGACTGCCGTGATAAGATATTTGAGCGCTTTTATCGTGTTGACAAGGCTCGTTCGCGGCAGACAGGAGGAACAGGTCTGGGACTTGCGATAACAAAGACTGTAGTGCTTATGCATAAAGGTGCCATAAGAGTATACAGTAAGGAAGGGGAGGGCAGTACATTTACTGTCCGGATACCGCTTACTCAGGCAAAGAAATCATGAGGACGGAAAGTGGCATGAGAGAGAGGATATTATATAAATACAGAATTCAGGGGCTTTTGCTTGTCTGTGTTATGCTTTGGTGTGCTGCTGCGCTGAGCGCCTGTTCAGGTAATTCAAAGAAAATTGAAGACGAGACGATACAGCTTAGCGAAAATGAATACATGATATATTATCTTGATGAGACAGGACGTGCCCTGACATCAGAGATATATACTGCCGCAAATTCACAGGGTGAACCTTTAGTGCTGGTTAAGGAGTTATGGGAGGCAATGAAAGCGCCTGCTGACAGCGCACATCTTAGCACTGCCGTGAGAAAAGAGATAAACATTATCAACATAAGTCTCAGAGATGAAGTATTGTCAGTGTATTTTACGGACAGCTATAGTAAGCTTGCAATTGAGGACGAGGTTATGTTCAGGGCAGCTTATGTCAAGACGGTGACGCAGATTCAGGGTGTGAAATATGTTAACTTTTATATAAATGAACAGCCGCTGCAGGATGCGTTAGGGAATCCGGTTGGGATTATGCTTGCGTCAGATTTCATGGATGATATTGGTTCAGGAATTTACAGGACATGGGTGGAATTGTCTGTTTATTATGGAAATTCGAATGCGGATAAGCTTGTTCCGGAGAAAATAACGATAGGATACGGAAAGGATGCATCAGTTGAGCGGGTTGTAATAGAACAGCTTATAAAAGGACCGGGTGAGGAGAATCATATCAGAACGGTACCGGCGGCTCTTACACTTCTTAGTGCGGTTACGAAGGACGGAGTGTGCTATGTTGACTTTGATTCGGTGCTTACAGATGAAGTGCTTCCTGTATCTCCTGTTATGACAATATATTCAATAGTCAACTCGCTGTGTGAGCTTTCAAATGTAAATAAAGTCCAGATTTCAGTTAAAGGCAGTTCTAACATTCTTTTCAGAGACAGCATAGATTTATCACAGCCTTTAGAGAGGAGCTTAGATATTGTTGAGTTACAATAAAATTAAAAGACCAATGGTTCCTGCACTTGTATTTATGGTGGCAGGGATTGTGGCGGGAATGTTACAATTCCCGCCGCCGTTAATGTTATTGCCGGTTTCGGCAGGAACGGTCTGTATTTTCGCATATAAGAAATTCAAACCACAGAAATATTATTTTATTCAGATTTTCTTTTTTCTTTTATTATCTATAGTTGGTTTTTCAACAACATATATCCATGATAATTATGATAATATGATATTTGAAAGCGTTGCAGGAGAATATTGTATCACATCGGAGGGTGCACTAAAGAGTGCATATACGTATGAATATGACGATACCTTGAAAATATCGGCAACGGTTGACAGCGTGTCTGACGGGACATATTCGAGGCGGTTGATGCTAAAAAAATGTTCCGTAAATGGCAGACGGCTTGTGAACAATATTGTGCTTGAGATTTCTGATGCTGACAGTAAGGCGTGGCAGGGGCAGAGAGGAGACTATATAGAGCTTGAGGCAGCGCCGGATATATCGGACAAGCTGCTTATGCTTCCGGATGCGGCAGCCAATCCGGGACAGTTTGATTCAAGGCAGTACTATAAGTCGTTGGGATATCGCTATTATATTAAAGATACAGATGTTACAATGCTTAAAAGAGGCAGAAACCTTATTATAAGAGGGCTGGAGCAGTTTAGGAAAACTCTGAAGCAGATATATGCTTCCTGCTGCACGCAGGAGGACGCGGGAGTTTACGAGGCTATAGTCACAGGTGACAGATCCGACATGGATGATACGGTGAAGAAATTGTTCACTGCCGCAGGGATAGGTCATATTTTAGCGATATCAGGACTTCATATTTCACTTATAGGTATGGGGTTATACAGACTGCTTCGCCGCAGCGGGCTTATGTATCCGGCATCTGCTGCTATAAGCGGAATAATAGTTGTTCTGTTCGGTGTAATGACAGGAAATGGTGTATCTGCAGTCAGGGCAATCGTAATGTTCATATGCGCAGTGATTGCACAGGTGCTTGGAAGAAGATATGATATATTATCAGCTGTATCGCTTTCTGCCATTATTATAATGCTAAAAAATCCATATTCCGTGATTAATTCAGGTTTTCTTCTTTCATTTATGGCTATCGCAGGTGTAGCGGTGGTTTCGGACGGCTTTTGTATAAAATGGCTTAAATGGTTTACAGGGCCGGCTGCAATCTGGCTGGCAACGCTTCCTGTAATGCTGTGGTTCTATTATGAGATTCCTACATATTCCATATTTTTAAATCTATTGGTTGTACCGCTTATGAGCTTTATAATGATATCAGCGCTCGGATGTGGTCTGGCAGGTCTTGTAAGTCCGGTGGCTGGCTGTTTTTTTGCGGGGCTGGGGCATTATATTCTTGCCATATTTAAGTCAGGGTGTGAGTGGGTGCTTTCACTGCCGCATAGTGTGCTCGTTTTGGGCAGACCAAAGCTGTGGCAGGTGATATTGTATTATTTGTTGCTTATCATGTTTTCACAGAGAAAAAGTATTGTTAGGTGTATGCAAAAGATAATAGACAACGGCGGCATTGATATAGCCGTCAGGAACGGAAATACGCATAAAAAAACTATACTTATAAGCACAATGAGAACAGCAGGATTGATAGGAAGCACAAAAGCGGCACAGAAAGCCTTGACAGTAATGAATGTTTTATTAAGATGTATGCTCGCTGCCGCACTAGTTGTTCTGGTGTACAGAAACAGAAATGGATTGGAGGTGGATTTTCTTGATGTGGGTCAGGGAGATGCCATATTTATCAGCATGCCAAATGGGACAAATGTGTTTATCGATGGTGGCAGCAGTTCAGTGAGAAATGTTTACGATAAGGTGATTGAGCCGTTTTTGAAATATAAAGGTGTAAGAAAAATTGATTTCCTGTTTGTAACGCATGGCGATGCCGACCATGAGAATGGCTGGCTTGAAGCGCTTGACAATTCGGATTCGCTAACATACATTCCAAAGATTACTAATTTGATATTAAATTCTGTCGATTTTGTAAAATACGAGGCACTATTGTTATGTGAAGAAAAAGCAGATATGCCGGATTATATAGGGAAAGACAAAAGTGGACAGGAAATTGAGAATATATCTGTCAGGATGGCAGAAAGGGGAACGAAGGTTTTTGATTCGGAATATGGAGCAACATACTGGTTTGGTGAGTGCAGCATGGTATCGTTAAATGCCTGCAGTGATGAAAGTCCGTCGAGTGATAGCGATAATGACAATTCTATAGTTCTGCTGCTTAAGTATAATGATTTTACAATGTTGTTTACAGGGGATATGACTTCAAAAAGGGAAGCGGCTGTCTCTGCAAGCATAAAAAAATATGGTATTAGCAGTCTGTCTCTTTTAAAGGTGGGACATCATGGTTCAAGATATTCCTCTGATGAAGCATTTCTTGCCAATGTTATGCCTGAAACAGCGGTTATATCATGTGCGGAAAAAAATTCATATGGACATCCGCACAGCGAGGTTATTGACAGGCTTGAAGATATCGGAGCAATGATTTTCAGAACGGATAAGAGCGGTGCGATTATCGCATGCGTTGACAATAAGTCAGCTTATATGACTGTCTGTGAATATAAAACAAAGTGATACACTGTATCAGGAAAAATGATTTTCAGGATGCAGCACTGTGCGTGATATGATATAATGAGCAAAAGAGAGCCAACACACACTATATTAAGGAGAAATGTTGATAAAAGATGGAGACTATATTTTATGTTGTAGACAGCATAGATGGAGATTATGCGAACCTTATAAAGAAGGATGATGAGCAGAGTGAGCCAAAGCTTGTTGCAAGGGCGCTTCTGCCGGAAGGGATACAGGAGGGCAGTATATTAAAGTATGAGCTGTTAGAATATTCTATAGTAGATTAAGCTAAGGACAGTTTCAGAGGCGATATCATTAAATGGTATTGCCTCTGTTTTTTATATAATATGATTCGGGGGTCAAAACATGCTGCTTTTGGCTGTGTGATGAGCAGAGTCCTAAGAACAACTAAGCTTCTCTAAAAAGTCGGAATATGCATAAATATAACTTGTTATACACAGTTAAGTTCACAAGTCATGTTCTGACCTTTGAACCGAAATTGGAAAAGCTTTGTGCCCTGACAATTTACAGAATAGTCTTGACAATCCGCTCTACATGCTGTAGACTAAAAACGGACTACAGATAGTAGACCAAGCTGCACAACGTCCGGATTTCAAATACGCAGTTTCGAAGTTGCTTTTGATCCACGAACACTATTATTATAAATAGGTAATTGCGAAACTCTGTATATTAGTATCAGACGTTGTGCATTTTTGCTATATTACCGCCAGAATTAGTTCGCTTTGCGAACTATTGCTCTCGCTTCATTGCAAACACAGCGGTGCGTAAGCGGCTAAAACACAGCCGCTAAACACATTAGTTCAGCAAGCTGAACTATTAGTGTTTGCAAATAGTCTGGCTTGCAATATAGTAAAATTGCACAACTGTTTATTGATAAATTTGAGTTTCGCAATTACCTATATTATTATAAAAGCAAAAAGGAGGTGGACATATGGCAGAATACAGGTTAGGTGAGGTTGAGATGAAGTTTGCAGATATTATATGGGAGAATGAGCCGATTGCTTCCGGGGAGTTAGTTAAGCTGAGCGCAGAGAAGCTTAAGTGGAAGAAGTCGACAACATATACCATACTTAAGAGACTTTGCGAAAGAGAGATTTTTCAAAATGTTGATGGTATGGTGAGCTCATTGATAAGCAAGGAGCAGTTTCAGATTAAAAAGAGTGAAGCTTTTTTGGAAGAAAATTATGGCGGTTCATTGCCGTCATTCGTGGCTGCATTTGCATCAGGAAAGAAGCTCTCAGGAAAAGACATAGAGAGCCTGAAAAAAATAATTGAAGAGAGCAGGTAGGGGATTATGGTCAAGCTTTTTTATGGAGTGATTGATATGAGCATAGCTGCAAGCTGGCTCATTATGGCAATTATTGTATTGAGGATATTTTTAAAAAGACTTCCAAGGAAGATAACATGTTTTTTGTGGGCGCTCGTTGCAATAAGGCTTGTATGTCCTTTGGCGGTTGAGAGTCCGTTCAGTCTTGTTCCTGATATGCAGGGAAGGGTTTTAGGATATGCTGACACATCTGATAATACAATACAGGATAGTTATGATGTCAAGTTACCTGATTATACAGGCAATAGTGCAAAAGATATGTCAGGTTACACGGATAATGTGTCAGTTACGCAGAACACAGATAGTGAGAATAGTCAGAACGATATCAAAAATGATATGAATATATCAGATTCATCAGATATTTTTCAAAATGATGCCGGCAATGAAGACATAAATGCGGATGCCGGCCGGAATGGAAAAAGTTTAAAGAATATAACGGATATCATATTTAATGTTAAGCTAAGTAATGGACTTATCAAAAATATAGTGCCGATATGGGTTGGAGGAGCTGTACTTATGCTCGTCTATGCTTCAGTTTCATATATATTGATTTGCAGAAGAACAGGAATATCCGTTAATATTGAAAAAAATATTTATATCTGTGATGATATTGCAACTCCTTTTGTCCTGGGAACATTTGTGCCTAAGATATATCTGCCATCATCGCTCACTGATTCTCAGAAGGTCTATGTGATTGCACATGAGAACGCACATTTGAAGAGACTTGACAATATATGGAAACCGCTCGGATATATTATACTTTCAGTGTACTGGTTCAATCCGTTTGTGTGGGCAGCGTATATACTTTTGTGCAGGGATATTGAGATAGCATGTGATGAGAAGGTTGTCGCAGATAAAGATATGGAATACAAGAAGCAGTATGCCATGACGCTTCTTAGCTGCAGTGCTCCGGGAAAAGTGGTGAGTGCGTGTCCGCTTGCCTTCGGGGAGACAGGTGTAAAGACAAGAATAAAAACGGTGTTAAATTATAGGAAGCCTGCTTTCTGGCTTGTAATCGTGGCGGCTGTGGCATGCATTGTTGTGGTTGTGTGCTTTATGACGAGTCCGAGGAGTAATGTGAAGAACGATGAAAACCGGACAGACAGCGAGTATGTCAGCGAGCCGGACAGTGAAGGCTCATCGTCAGCAGCCTTGGAGCCGGCAGGTACAAACATTGACTATGAAGGCTGGCATATCGAGTACGAAGCACAGCAGGGCTGGGAGGGAAGCATTCAGGACAATGTGCTCACCATAACTAACACTGATGATTTAAGAAGTGTAAATCTGGTTCCATATGACTTGTCGGAAAGTCTGGTGAGCTACAGCCTGCTAAAGGGTACACATCAGCTTTCTTTGTGGGAAATTGAGGGAATGAAAGGCACGCTTGGCAGTTATTTTGAGTTTTATGGTGGCATTGCAAAGAGCGTTTATAAGATTTATGATGGAACTGACAAGGAAGGAGATTATGGATTTGTCGTCATTTATAGTGTAGATGATAATCAGACGGCATGGTATATAAGATTTTCGGCTGGCTACACGCTTGATGAGATAGACGCTGTGACAAATGGCATTGATATCAGTCTGGCACAGAGCGAAGGTGATAAGAAGATTATCTATTATGATGAGAAGCTTCCGCTCTCAGTTTATGAACAGTTCAAGCTTTCACAGGACAGGATTTCCTTTTTAAATTTGGTTTTAACGGATGATGAAGGAAATGTGACTTTTTACGATGGACATTACAAGAAGGTATTTGATCTTCTTGCCACAGAGTTAGAAAATGACAATCCGGAGCTTTACGAGAAGCTTAAAAATCCGGTAAGCTCAGCACAAGCATTGCTTGGTATCAATTATGCTTCGTATGTGGTTTACAGTAATAATATTTATGGTGGCGGGTATCAGCAGGTAATAGAATTTACACTTGAAGACGGAAATAAGAGAGCTATAGAGATGGACTGCAATGGTACACTTGGGCTGTGGTGTCCGTATTTTGAGTATGATATTGATTCTCTCGGCTATCAGAATATGATTTTGGAAGATGAGTATATGGCTGCGGTTACGGCAGACAGACTTGAACAGGTGACACAGGTGTGGTCAAATGTTTCAGAAATGGGTGATGCAGTTTTTGACGTGTCGGATGAATATGTTATTCTTGATTCTGTACCCGATAAAGATATTGTGCTGTACGGTATGTACGGAGGGAATGCAATGGTCATAAGGGATGGCAAACATGTAATTCCTGTGTGGACCAGCTGGATGTCACCGCATATGGTTATGCCGAAGATTTACTACGGAGATTATGACAATGACGGAATTTATGAGTATGCCATCTGGTCAAATATGAATACAGGTTCAGGTGTTTCCGGTCAGGAGCTTTATATAGTTGAGGCAGACTACACTAAAGAAAATATTGGAGATGATTTCTACAGTATCAAGGAATATTCAGATTGGGGCAATGATCTGAACAATGCAGTTGATTATTATCTTGACGCTGCTGGAAATATTATCACTGTGACATTGTATGGCGAAATGGCGGCTTCAATTGACCTGTCTGAACATTTTGAGGAGCACAAGGAATATAACGAGTCATTTGACTATATTGATTTTGGTTCGCAATATTCTTTTACTGAACAGGATGGAATATGGTATTTTGTAAATGCAGGACGTATATATGTGAAGCGTGATGGAATTGAAGTGTACGATGCTGATAGAGTCCCTTACAATGTGGTGGTAAGTGCAAGGGTGGTATATGAACAGAATCAGCAATTCCATCTTGAGGATATCGCCATTACTGTTGAGTAAGGATATTACTTCTTGCCTGTACCTATGAAAAATGTTATATTAAAGATAAATGTATAATATATATGATATCAGTGTCCAAATGACAAAATACCTTTTGACCACAATATCATACATATGCTGGGTTTTACAATTATTTTAAATATAGAAAGCTTAAGAGGTACTGGATGAAGATAAGAGACATAATAAATGGTGACAAGACAACGCTGTCATTCGAGGTTTTTCCGCCTAAGAAGGATACTGATTTTGCCAATGTTGAGGCAGCAGCGTTTGGAATAGCTAAGCTGCAGCCAAGCTATATGAGCGTGACATATGGTGCAGGTGGAAGCACCAAAGGACATACAATTGCACTTGCACAGTCGATTCAGGAAAAATATGATGTTCCGACGATAGCACACCTTACATGTGTATGTGCCAGCCGGGATGGAATCAAGGCTGCCCTTCGCGATATGGAGAGTGCAGGAATTGAGAATATCCTTGCACTGAGAGGCGATATACCGAAGAACTATGAAGGTGAAGTATTTACAGATTTTTCGCATGCCTCAGAGCTTGTCGAGCTTATAAAGGAGAGCGGTGACTTCTGTGTCGGCGGTGCATGCTATCCTGAGGTTCATCCGGATTCCGCCAACAAGAAGGAGGATATTCTTGGACTTAAACGCAAGGTTGATGCGGGGTGCGAATATTTAACAACACAGATGTTTTTTGACAACAATATATTTTATAATTTCATGTACAGACTCAGGGAGGCAGGAATAATGGTTCCTGTAATTCCGGGAATTATGCCTGTCACAAAGAAATCACAGGTTAAAAATGCCGTTAAGCTTTCGGGCTGCAATGTCCCTGAGCGTTTCAAAAATATAGTTGACAGATTCGGCAATTCTGAGGAAGCTATGAAGCAGGCCGGCATAGCATATGCAACCGACCAGATTATAGACCTTATGGCAAACGGAGTTAAGAATATTCATGTATATTCAATGAATAAGCCCGAGATTGCGGCAGGAATACAAAGGAATCTGTCGGAGATATTAAAAGCATGATGAGGATGGAGCAGGAATATACTGCTCGGAAATGAGGGACAGTGTGAAAAATATTTTAGCGGATATTAAATCTAATACATTTAAGCCTGTATACCTTTTATATGGCAGTGAAGATTACCTTAAGAAGCAGTTTCGCGATAAGCTGAAAAATGCTATTGTGGCAGATGGCGACTCCATGAATTATTCATATTTTGAAGGCAAGGCACCTGACAGTAAGGCGGTAGCCGAGATTGCAGACACAATGCCTTTCTTTGCGGACAGACGATTGGTCGTAATAGAGAACAGCCAGCTTTTTAAAACGGCAGATGATATGATTGTCGAGCTTGTGAAGAATATACCTGAGACGACAGTTATTGTATTTGTCGAGAATGAAGTTGATAAGCGAAGCAGACTGTTTAAGGCGGTTAAGGAAAAAGGGTATATATGTGAGCTTAATGAACAGAGCGAGAATGACATTATAAAGTGGGTCGTATCCATTCTTAAGAGAGAAGGCCGTGTTATGGACAATGCCGCGATACAGCTTTTTCTTACGAAGACGGGAAGCTCGATGGAGAATATATCAAGGGAGCTTGAAAAGCTCATATGCTATACGATAGGGCAGGAGAGAATAACATCTGAGGATGTCGATGCTGTGTGCACTACACAGACCACGAACCGTATATTTGATATGATTACAGCGATTTCACAGAAAAATCAGGACAGAGCACTTGAGCTGTACTATGATCTTCTGATGCTTAAGGAACCTCCTATGAGAATAATGTATCTTATAGCTCGTAACTTTAACCAGCTTCTTATGATAAAGGAGCTGACAAACAACGGCAATGCTTCGGTTGCAATCGCATCGAAGATGGGAATACAGAGTTTCTTAGTAGGAAAGCTTCAGGCTCAGGCAAGACCATTTAAAGCCGGAGTGCTAAGACGAGCGTTAGAGGAGTGCGTAGCGCTTGAGGAGGCTGTCAAGACAGGAAAGTTAGAAGACAGGCTTGCGGTTGAGATGCTGATTGTAAAATATTCGGCGGCATAGATTCAATATTATGCGAGTACACATTTATGCGAAAACGAATTTGCACGAAAACAAATAACCCTGCGATGGGCAGCCACCATCGCAGGGTTATTTGTTTTATTGATGAATCGAAAAGGATGTTATTAATAAGCAGTGAGTATAATAACACTCATCCGATTCATTATATGAAAATTCTGTATCGTTAACCGAAAGCTGTGATTAGTTCATGCTGTTAACAAGAGTAGCTAATCTGGAAACCTTTCTTGCAGCATTGTTCTTGTGGTATACACCCTTAGAACAAGCCTTAGCGATCTCTGTAGATGCAA
>ERZ1106915.745-NODE-745-length-39572-cov-28.392540_pt1 | contig 39572 bp, 40 predicted proteins | sample MGYA00403653_ERZ1106915 | MGnify/ENA primary metagenome ERZ1106915 (study PRJEB35170, sample SAMEA104062404) | human gut metagenome | biome: human gut; feature: human-associated habitat; material: faeces | place: Denmark | collected 2012-06-06 ... | reverse complement strand
ATTTTCTCTGCACTGGAGGGATAATACAAGGCCTGATAAGCGTAGCGCATCAGGCGATTTTGCGTTTGTCATCAGACTTAATCCGGGCATGATAGCCCGGATTTCCATCAAGATTAGCGACGAACAGCGATCGCTTCGATCTCAATTTTTACGTCTTTCGGCAGACGGGCAACTTCAACGCAAGAACGTGCCGGGAAGGTGGCGTTGTGTTCGGTGAAGAAGGCTTCGTAAGTGGCGTTTACGGTTGCGAAGTCGTTCAGATCTTTCACAAACACGGTGGTTTTAACGATATCGCCCACTTTCAGGCCAGCGGCTTCGACAATCGCTTTTACGTTATCCAGCGACTGACGTGCCTGTGCAGCGACGTCTGCCGGTACTTCGCCCGTTTTCGGATTTACCGGGATCTGGCCGGAGGTGATGATCATATTGCCCAGATCAACGCCCTGTACGTAAGGACCGATAGCTGCCGGTGCATTTTCCGTCGCGATAGTTTTGCTCATGATTTCTCCTTTATTACAGCGGTAAAAAGTCTGGCTCATTATAGGGAGCCAGACTTTTATTACCAACCGCAATTAATTGGCCAGCACCACATTATGGGAAAACTCTTTTTCACAGTATTTGCATTTGAGCGCGATGTCATTGGCGCGTTTTCGCACGGCAAAGCTGGAAGAAACCGGTTCGGCATGGCTGATACAGTTGCTGTTCGGGCAGACCAGCACATTGTCGATGCGCTCTGGCAGACTGGGGCGCGATTTACCCACCACTTCATAGTTGTCGATACGGTTAACCGTGGCTTGCGGCGCATACAATGCCAGTTGATCTACCTGATCTTCACTCAAAAAGGTATTTTCGATTTTGATCAGATCTTTGCGGCCCATCTCGCCAGAAGGCAAGTTCAGACCGATGGTGATGCGCTGATCCGTTTCGGTCAGCTTGAACAGACTCAACAGCTTAAAACCGATCTGGGCGGGGATATGGTCAATTACCGTGCCGCGTTTAATAGCTTCAACCTGCAATTTATTATCGTGTGTCATCTCTATTTCCCCTTACAGTACCAGATCGCGATTCAGAACCAGTGCCAGTAACGCCTGGCGAGCGAAAATCCCGTTGCCTGCCTGCTGGAAGTACCAGGCGTGTGGCGTTTTATCAACATCCGTCGCAATCTCATCAACACGCGGCAGCGGATGCAGCACTTTCATATTGGCTTTGGCGTTGTGGAGATCGCTGGCGCGAAGAACAAACTGCGCTTTCACGTTGGCGTACTCGGACGGGTCCAGACGCTCTTTTTGCACGCGGGTCATGTACAGGATGTCTACTTCCGCCATCACTTCTTCAATAGAGCTGTGCAGACTCCATGCGATCCCTTTTTCATCGAGCATATCCAGAATGTATTGCGGCATTGCCAGCGCGTCCGGCGCGATGAAGTAAAAACGGTTGCCGTCGAACTTCGCTAACGCCTGAGTCAGGGAGTGAACGGTGCGGCCATATTTCAGGTCACCAACCATTGCGACGTGGAGATTGTCCAGACGCCCCTGGGTTTCCTGAATAGTGAATAAGTCCAGCAAGGTTTGCGTCGGATGTTGGTTGGAGCCATCACCGGCATTCAGTACCGGTACATTGCCGGAAAACTCGGTGGCCAGGCGCGCCGCACCTTCCTGCGGATGACGCATCACTATCGCATCGACGTAAGTGCTGATAACCGAAATGGTATCGGCCAGCGTTTCGCCCTTTTTACCCAGTGATGTATTGGCGCTGTCGGAGAAGCCCACCACGCTGGCACCCAGGCGGTGCATAGATGTTTCGAAAGAGAGGCGGGTACGGGTAGAGGCTTCGAAGAAACAGCTGGCAATGACTTTGTGCTTCAACAGCTCTGGTTGCGGGTTTGCTTTCAGTTTCGCCGCTGTCGCCAGCACCAGATTAAGGTCATCGCGACTAAGGTCGTTTATGGAAATGATATGTTTCTGATATAGCGGATTAGCCATCTTTTATCTCCTGACGCCTGGGCAAAAAAAAGCCCCTCGATTGAGGGGCTGGGAATGGGTGATCAACGGGAAGAAAAACGGCAGGCCAGCGTCTTTTTTCAGACGCGGTAAGACAAAATGTCGAACACACTGAACCATACATCCTCCCGGCAAATTGTCCGGCATTATACTCATCGTCAGAAGCGGTGCAAGCATTTGATGCAATATTTTGTCAGCGCAAACGGTTTATTTGAATTAAAAGTCAAGGTATATGCATTTTTATTTGATGTGATTCTGCAGGGGAACTGTCCTTCGGTATCAATAATTGCAGACATTCCCTGCTTTTTCCTTTTTCACTTTCACGCAATCAGATATGCATTTTATTCCATTCATCCGACTTATAGGGCGGAGTGTGAAAGCGAACGGCTAACACTATTGCTTACTGCTCAGGGATGCGCGCTATCACTTTAATTTCAAAATCAAAGCCTGCCAGCCATGTAACACCCACCGCCGTCCAGTTTGGATAAGGTGGGGCGCTAAATATTTCATTTTTCACCGTCATGATGTCTTCAAATTGGTTTTCTGGATCGGTATGGAAGCTCGTAACATCAATGATATCGTCAAAAGTGCATCCCGCAGCTGCCAGGGTCGCATGCAAATTATCAAATGCCAGTCTGACTTGTTGCTGAAAATCGGGTTCTGGTGTTCCGTCCTCTCGACTTCCTACTTGCCCGGAAACAAACAGCAAATCGCCGGAACGAATAGCCGCAGAATAACGATGCTCAGCATACAGTGAATGTCGGCCAGCAGGGAAAACAGCGGTTCTTTCTACCATTTGGTTATCCTCAAGATTTACGACATGAACAGAAGATTTCTCTTTACCGGGAGCCGCTTTTAGCGGACGACGTGAGTAAACAAAACCCAGACATCATGGATAATGGCTGGGCTTAATTGAGCGTAGTCGGTTATGCGCCAAACGCGCCATCAATGGTATGCATCGCGCCGGTAACAAAACTGGCTTCTGGCCCTGCTAACCATGCGACCATACCAGCGACCTCTTCCGGTTGCCCATGTCTTTTGATAGCCATAAAACTATGCAACATATCGCGCATTGGCCCGTTGGCGGGATTAGCGTCGGTATCAATTGGCCCTGGCTGGACGACGTTAATGGTGATCCCACGCGGTCCGAAATCACGGGCCAGCCCGCGCGCCATGCCTTGCAGGGCAGATTTACTGGCGGCATAAGCAGCCATGCCTGCAACAGGCATACGATCGCCATTCACGGAGCCGATGATTAAGATGCGCCCGCCTTCGGGCATCTGCCGGGCGGCTTCAACAGAGGCATGATAAGGAGCATGAATATTGATTTTGAAAAGGCGATCAATATCGTCGGCATTCAATTCCAGGGCATCGCCAAAGACGCCAATACCTGCATTTACCACCAGGATATCCAATGCGCCGCTCTTACGAACGACATCAATGACAGCGTCTCTGTCAGCACTATCTGTGAATACTGCTGTCGCTCCAGTCTCTTGTGCCAGGTGTTCAGCGGCATCTTTCGACCCCGCATAGGTGAATCGTACATTGGCCCCATCGGTGACGAAACGACGTACGATAGCGGCACCGATACCACGACTGCCACCGAGGATGAGAACTGTCTTACCTGTAAAAGCGCCCATAAGGACTCCTTGATTTATTATGTAACATGCATTACAAAACTGTTTTAACTTTCTGTCAACAAGTTTTGTAATGGTCACTAAAAAACAATCTCGCGTTCCAGGTCGTCCCAGACGTTTCGCTCCTGAGCAGGCAGTCTCTGCGGCAAAAGTGCTTTTTCACCAAAAAGGTTTCGATGCTGTCAGTGTTGCTGAAGTTACTGATTATCTTGGTATTAACCCCCCGAGCCTCTACGCGGCTTTTGGCAGTAAAGCTGGGTTATTTAGCCGTGTACTCAATGAATACGTCGGTACGGAAGCTATTCCGCTTGCCGATATTCTTCGTGATGATCGTCCAGTAGGCGAGTGCCTGGTTGAGGTATTAAAAGAAGCGGCGCGCAGATATAGCCAAAATGGCGGCTGCGCTGGCTGTATGGTTCTTGAAGGTATTCATAGTCATGATCCACTAGCGCGTGATATTGCCGTTCAATATTATCACGCCGCAGAAACGACCATTTATGACTATATCGCCAGGCGGCATCCACAAAGCGCACAATGTGTGACTGATTTTATGAGTACCGTGATGTCAGGGCTTTCTGCGAAGGCACGGGAGGGGCACTCAATCGAACAACTCTGTGCAACAGCTGCACTGGCGGGGGAAGCGATAAAAACTCTTCTCAAGGAGTGATGCTGGCCTTGATCCGAAAGGCGGGAACGCGCCTGCCGATAAGTTGTGATAAGACAATAATTCACGCGTTAAGGCTAGCGGAATTGATCATCTTTTCGTATAACGATAGAAATGAAACGTTGTTTTAATTAAGGAGTGGAAAAGATGATCATCGGAAATATTCATAATCTTCAGCCGTGGCTACCCCAGGAGTTACGCCAGGCGATTGAGCATATCAAAGCACACGTTACGGCAGAAACGCCAAAGGGCAAGCACGATATCGAAGGCAATCGTCTGTTTTATCTTATCTCGGAAGATATGACCGAGCCGTACGAAGCCCGCCGTGCGGAGTACCATGCCCGCTATCTCGACATTCAGATTGTGTTAAAAGGTCAGGAAGGCATGACCTTCAGCACGCAACCTGCAGGCACGCCGGATACCGACTGGTTAGCTGATAAAGACATCGCATTTTTGCCGGAAGGCGTTGATGAGAAAACAGTTATCCTTAATGAAGGTGATTTTGTTGTGTTTTATCCGGGGGAAGTGCATAAACCGCTGTGCGCAGTGGGTGCACCAGCCCAGGTTCGCAAAGCAGTAGTGAAGATGCTGATGGCGTGATGACTTTTCGCCGTAAATAACTCCAGATTTACGGCGAGTTTGTGAAAAGAGCGTTTTTTGATATTTTTTTGTGAGTAAAATTTGTAATGCTTAGACGTTCTTATTAACTCAAGGAGTCCGTCATGAGCAAAATATCAGGTTGGAATTTTTCTCAAAACATTACATCAGCCGACAATTGTAAACAAAAAAATGAAGACTTAGATACCTGGTATGTGGGAATGAATGATTTTGCCCGAATTGCCGGAGGGCAGAATAGCAGAAGCAATATTCTTTCTCCCAGAGCATTTTTGGAGTTTTTGGCTAAGATATTTACCCTGGGTTATGTGGATTTTAGCAAACGCTCCAACGAAGCGGGTAGAAATATGATGGCTCATATTAAGTCCTCATCTTATATCAAAAATAATGATGGTAGTGAGATAATGAAGTTTGTTATGAATAATCCTGAAGGGGAGCGAGCGGATTTATCTAAGGTGGAAATAGAAATTACACTTGCCTCAGCTTTTAATAATGGGATTCGTGAAGGACATACAGTCATTATATTTACACAACCTGATGGTTCGACTAATCGTTATGAAGGGAAGTCCTTTGAAAGAAAAGATGAGAGTTCATTACACCTGATTACTAACAAAATTCTGGCGTGTTACCAACGCGAAGCTAACAAGGAAATAGCTCGTCTATTAAATATTCCGCAGGAGTTAAATAATTCTCAGGACTTGAATAACTCGCAGGTGAGTTGTAAAGATTCAGTTGATTCTACGATTACGGATTTATTAGAAAAACCATTGAATAATGCATTATTAGCAATAAGGAAAGAACATCTGCTATTAATGCCTTATGTATGTAATGAATCGATTTCATACTTGCTTGGTGAAAAAGGGATACTGAAAGAAATAGATGACCTTAACGCAGTAAATAATTATCTTCTTAATAATAAGAAAGCTACTGGCAATGAAATTAATGACATCAAAGTTAACCTGTCTCATATTCTTATTGATTCCTTAGATGATGCAAAAGTTAACCTTACACCGGTCATCGATTCGATTCTGGAGATTTTTTTTAAATTCCCATATATTAATGATGTAAGAATACTGGATTGGTGTTTTAATAAAAGAATGCAATATTTTGGTGATTCTGAAAAGATAAAGTATGCATGCTCCGTGATAAATCATATTGATTTTAGCCGCGATCAATCTAAAGATTTTAGCTGCGATCAATCTAAAATTAAAATAGCTGAGACCTTATTTTTCAATCTCGATAAAGAACACTATAAAAATAGCCGTAAATTACAGGAATTGATTTGGGATAAGTTGGTTGCATATGTCAATGATTTTAACTTAAGCAATCAAGAAAAATCACGCTTAATACTAAGGTTATTTGATGATGTTAAGTTGCTATTTAATGAAGTGCCTGTCAGCATTTTAGTAAATGATATTTTTTTTGAAGGATTTTTTCATGAAGCAACCTGATTTTGCTAAGTGGTATTTCTATCAATTACTTAAAGATTATGAGGGCGAACAGCTGTATCTTAATGAGTTAGGATATGTTTATGGTAATGAAGAAAAAACAAATGAAATTGTAAAAAACAATCCGGGTTATGTCGTTAAGATTTTTGAAGAAAAGATGGTTAATGAATTAAAAATTAGAACAAGAATGATGAAAATCCTCCGGAAGATTTACGTATAGCAATAGAAAAATATGGATGGAATAATTGAACTATTACTGCATAAAATAATGTGATGCCGGGATGTTTTTGTATTTCCCGGCATCTTTATAGCGATATCAATTATTTACTGAGCGTCGCGACCATCACCGCTTTGATGGTATGCATGCGGTTTTCCGCCTGATCAAAAACAATGCTGGCGGCAGATTCGAAGACCTCATCAGTCACTTCCATTCCGCCATGTAGGCCAAACTCTTCCGCCATTTTCTTACCAAGCGTCGTCTGGTCGTCATGAAACGCGGGCAGGCAGTGGAGGAATTTGACCTCCGGGTTACCGGTCAACTGCATCATCTTGCTGTTCACCTGATAATCACGCAGTAATGCAATCCGTTCTGCCCATTTCTCTTTTGCTTCCCCCATCGACACCCATACATCGGTATAGATAAAGTCAGCACCTTCAACTCCTTTGGCTACATCTTCCGTCAGCGTAATATTCCCGCCATTTTGCTGTGCCAGGGCGCGGCATTCCGTAACCAGCGCAGCTTCCGGCCAGCATGCCTGTGGCGCGACCAGACGCAAATCCAGACCGGTAAGCGCCGCAGCTTCGAGCATCGAATTGCCCATGTTGTTACGTGCGTCACCTGCATAGACCAGCGTCATTTCGTTGAATGCTTTACCGGGTAAATGCTCCTGCATGGTGAGGAGATCCGCCAGCAACTGCGTGGGGTGAAACTCATTGGTCAGGCCGTTCCATACCGGCACGCCAGCGTATTCCGCCAGTGTTTCGACAATCTCCTGACCATAGCCGCGATACTGAATACCGTCATACATGCGACCCAGCACGCGGGCAGTGTCTTTAATCGACTCTTTATGACCAATCTGACTGCCGCTTGGGCCGAGATAAGTAACGCGAGCACCCTGGTCATATGCGGCAACTTCGAAAGAGCATCGGGTACGGGTCGAGTCTTTTTCGAAGATGAGCGCGATGTTTTTACCAGTGAGTTTGGCTTCTTCTTTGCCGCTTTTCTTATCGGCTTTCAGCTTCGCGGCTAACTGCAGCAGGCTGTTGAGTTCAGCTGGCGTGAAATCGAGTAATTTCAGGAAATGCTTATGATAAAACCCGGACATAGATCCCTCCTGTGGCTAACGCCTTAATGAATTAAAATTCAATTTATATGTATGATTATTCATTTTCAAGTCTAAAGCATAAATCTTTGTCACAAAGGTGGAGGCAATGTCAGTGGTGTGTGACAATAAGAGTATCGGCAGGACATTAAGAGGAATGAGCCATGGCAAACCCGGAACAACTGGAAGAACAGCGTGAAGAAACACGTTTGATTATTGAAGAATTACTGGAAGATGGCAGCGATCCGGACGCGCTGTACACCATCGAACACCATCTTTCCGCAGACGATCTGGAAACCCTGGAAAAAGCAGCAGTTGAAGCGTTTAAACTCGGTTACGAAGTGACCGATCCAGAAGAGCTGGAAGTTGAAGATGGTGATATCGTGATTTGCTGCGACATCCTCAGCGAGTGCGCGTTGAATGCCGATCTGATCGATGCCCAGGTTGAACAACTGATGACGCTGGCGGAGAAATTTGACGTTGAGTACGACGGTTGGGGCACTTACTTTGAAGATCCCAATGGCGAAGACGGCGACGATGAAGATTTTGTCGATGAAGACGATGACGGGGTTCGCCACTAATTAATTGATTAAAATGCCCGATAGCACACACTAGCGGGCATTTTTTTAGAGTTCGCGTAGCATCCGCACTTCACAATCTACATGGCCCGTGCAGCCAAGTGCATAGTCGATATGTTGAAAACCTAAATGTTCATACAAACCAATCGCTTCTTTCAAAAAAGCGGTCGTTTCCAGATAGCAGCGTTTGAAGCCCATCTCTCGTGCCTGCTCCATCGCCATTAAGGCCAGTTTTTTCGCCAGCCCTTTACCGCGAATAGCCGGAAGAAAATACATCTTCTGCAGTTCGCAAATGTCCGACTCACTCCCGGTTAATGGCGCAATCCCACCGCCGCCGACCACTTCACCATCGTACTCAACCACCCAATATGCATGACCCGGCTGACTATACACTTGATACAACTCGTCCAGGTTCGGATCGGCGACGGTGTAGCCTTTATCAGCGGTAAGACCGTATTCGGCGGATACCTGACGAATGACGCGGGCGATGGCGGGATTATCCTGCTGCGTCAGGCGACGCATTACAGGTGATTGCGGCGCAATGTTATTCATAGTTTAACCCAATAAAAATAAAGTAATTATACATTTGTTTAATACCACTCTCTTCTTACGTGCGCAAGCGACTTATAAAGTAATAAAGTTTTTGCCAGCCTATTACTGATAAGAGTATTGTAACGTGGCAGAACATTTTACTGTCTGTATATATAAATTATATCAATGGATTTTTTAATTCAGGGAATTTTTATGGCTCAAGTTATTAATGAAATGGATGTTCCGTCCCATTCGTTTGTTTTTCATGGTACAGGTGAGAGATATTTTCTTATTTGTGTGGTGAATGTGTTGTTAACGATTATAACGCTAGGTATCTATTTGCCATGGGCATTAATGAAATGTAAGCGTTATCTCTATGCTAATATGGAAGTTAACGGACAACGATTTTCTTATGGAATTACTGGTGGGAATGTTTTTGTTAGTTGTCTTGTTTTTGTTTTTTGCTATTTCGCAATCTTAATGACAGTGTCAGCAGATATGCCACTTGTTGGCTGTGTTTTGACTTTGTTACTGTTGGTTTTGCTTATATTTATGGCAGCAAAAGGACTGCGTTATCAGGCCTTGATGACCAGTCTCAACGGCGTAAGATTTAGTTTTAATTGCTCTATGAAAGGGTTCTGGTGGGTAACCTTTTTCTTGCCGATTTTAATGGCCATTGGGATGGGGACTGTTTTCTTTATCTCGACAAAGATGCTACATGCCAATAGTTCAAGTAGTGTTATTATATCTGTGGTTCTGATGGCAATAGTTGGTATTGTTTCCATTGGTATTTTTAATGGTACTTTATATAGCCTGGTAATGAGTTTTCTCTGGAGCAATACCAGTTTCGGTATACATCGTTTCAAGGTGAAATTAGATACTACGTATTGTATAAAATATGCCATTCTCGCATTTTTAGCTTTATTACCTTTTCTCGCTGTTGCTGGTTATATTATCTTCGATCAAATATTAAATGCGTATGATAGTTCTGTGTATGCAAATGATGATATTGAGAATTTACAGCAATTTATGGAAATGCAACGTAAAATGATAATCGCGCAGTTAATCTATTATTTTGGGATTGCTGTTAGCACCAGTTATTTAACGGTGTCGTTGCGAAATCATTTTATGAGCAACCTGTCACTGAATGATGGGCGTATTCGTTTTCGCTCAACTTTAACGTACCACGGTATGCTTTATCGCATGTGTGCGTTGGTGGTGATATCCGGGATTACGGGCGGTCTGGCTTATCCACTGCTGAAAATATGGATGATTGACTGGCAGGCAAAAAATACGTATTTGCTGGGCGATTTGGATGACCTTCCTTTAATCAATAAAGAAGAACAACCAGATAAAGGCTTCTTAGCCAGGATTTCACGGGGAATTATGCCTTCTTTACCATTTCTGTAAGAGATAAAAAAGGCCGGAGCATGCTCCGGCCTTCGTTTTCATTACTGTGTTTTGATTACAGCGCGGCGATAACAGCCTGCTGTTCAATCAGCTTCGCTTTCGCTTCTGCATAGCCTTCCAGCTTTTCACGCTCTTTCGCGATGACCGCTTCCGGTGCGCGGGCGACAAAGCCTTCATTCGCCAGCTTGTTCTCGATACGGCTGATTTCGCCTTCGATCTTCGCCACTTCTTTCGCCAGACGCGCCAGCTCATCTTCTTTGTTGATGAGGCCAGCCATCGGGATCAGCAGCTCTGCGCCGTCGATGATCTTAGTAACGGAAACCGGACCTTTGTCATCGGCAGGCAGCACGGTGATGCTTTCCAGACGCGCCAGCGTTTGCAGGAAGCCACGGTTTTCATTTACGCGACGTTCTGCATCCGCGCTGCAACCACGCAGTAGCAGCTCCAGCGGTTTGCCCGGCGCGATGTTCATTTCTGCACGGATGTTACGTACCGCAACGATCGCCTGCTTCAGCCACTCTGTGTCGGCCAGTGCGGCTTCATCAACCTGAGATGCATCGTACTGCGGGAACGGCTGCAGCATGATGGTGTCGGCAGTGATACCGCAAAGTACTTTCACACGCTGCCAGATGGTTTCGGTGATGAACGGAATGATCGGATGCGCGAGGCGCAGCAGACCTTCCAGCACGGTCACCAGCGTATGGCGAGTACCGCGCAGTTCGGCTTCGGTGCCACCGTTCATTACCGGCTTAGTCAGTTCCAGATACCAGTCACAGAACTGGTTCCAGGTGAACTCATACAGAATGCCTGCGGCGATATCGAAGCGGAAGCTGTCCAGCGCTTCGCGGTACGCTTTGATGGTCTGGTTGAACTCCGCCAGAATCCAGCGATCCGCCAGCGACAGCGTCATTTCGCCGCCGTTGAAGCCGCAATCCTGACCTTCTGTGTTCATCAGCACAAAGCGGCTGGCGTTCCACAGCTTGTTACAGAAGTTACGGTAACCTTCCAGGCGTTTCATATCCCAGTTGATATCGCGACCGGTAGAAGCCAGCGCCGCCAGGGTGAAGCGCAGCGCGTCAGTACCGTGCGGTTCAATACCGTTCGGGAACTGCTTCTCGGTGCGCTTACGGATTTTGTCCGCCAGCTGTGGCTGCATCATATTGCCGGTGCGTTTTTCCAGCAGTTCTGGCAGCGAAATACCGTCAACCATATCCAGTGGGTCAATAACGTTACCCTTGGATTTGGACATCTTCTGGCCTTCGTCGTCACGAATCAGGCCGGTCATGTAAACAGTGTGGAACGGCACCTGCGGTTTGCCATTTTCATCTTTGATGAAGTGCATGGTCATCATGATCATGCGGGCAATCCAGAAGAAGATGATGTCGAAACCAGATACCATCACGCTGGTTGGGTGGAACTGACGCAGGGCGTCGGTATTTTCCGGCCAGCCAAGGGTAGAGAAGGTCCACAGCGCAGAAGAGAACCAGGTGTCGAGAACGTCTTCGTCCTGACGCAGGACAACATCAGCACCGAGGTTATTTTCTTTACGCACTTCGTCTTCGTTGCGGCCAACATAAACGTTACCCGCTTCGTCATACCATGCCGGGATACGGTGACCCCACCACAACTGACGAGAGATACACCAGTCCTGAATATCGCGCATCCAGGAGAAGTACATGTTTTCGTACTGCTTCGGTACGAACTGAATGTCGCCGTTCTCAACCGCTTCAACTGCCGGTTTCGCCAGGACATCGGCACGCACGTACCACTGGTCGGTCAGCATCGGTTCGATGACCACGCCACCACGGTCGCCATAAGGAACGGTCAGGTCATGTGGTTTAATTTCTTCCAGCAGGCCGAGTGCGTCAACCGCAGCAACGACCGCTTTACGTGCAGCAAAACGCTCCAGTTTCTGGAATTCTGCGGGGATCTCGCTGGAATAAACGTCAGATTCGTTACCTTTGGTATCGAACACCTGGGCACTTTCACGGATATCGCCGTCAAAGGTCAGGATGTTGATCATCGGCAGGGCGTGACGTTTACCGACTTCATAGTCGTTAAAGTCGTGCGCCGGGGTGATCTTCACGCAGCCGGTGCCTTTTTCCATGTCGGCGTGTTCGTCGCCAACGATCGGAATACGACGGTTAACCAGCGGCAGAATGACATATTTGCCAATCAGATCTTTGTAACGCGGATCTTCCGGGTTAACGGCCACGCCGGTATCGCCCAGCAGGGTTTCCGGACGAGTAGTCGCAACCACCAGATAATCTTTACCATCTGCGGTTTTCGCGCCGTCAGCCAGCGGATAGCGGATGTGCCACATCGAACCTTTCGATTCGCGGTTTTCCACTTCCAGGTCAGAGATAGCGGTGCGCAGTTTCGGATCCCAGTTTACCAGGCGTTTGCCACGGTAAATCAGGTCTTCTTTATACAGACGAACGAAAACTTCTTTCACCGCATTGGACAGGCCTTCGTCCATGGTGAAGCGTTCACGCTCCCAGTCCACGGAGTTGCCGAGACGGCGCATCTGACGGGTAATGGTGCCGCCGGATTCCGCTTTCCATTCCCAGATTTTGTCGATGAAAGCTTCGCGGCCGTAGTCGTGACGGGTTTTACCTTCTTCTGCGGCAATCTTGCGCTCAACGACCATCTGGGTAGCGATCCCTGCGTGGTCAGTACCGACCTGCCACAGGGTGTTTTTGCCCTGCATGCGCTGATAGCGGATCATGGTATCCATGATGGTTTGCTGGAAGGCGTGACCCATATGCAAACTGCCGGTGACGTTCGGCGGCGGGATCATGATGCAGAAACTTTCCTGGCTTTCATCGCCATTAGGCTTAAAGTAGCCCTGCTTTTCCCAGTGCTCGTAAAGCGGCTGTTCGATATCTTGTGGGTTATATGTCTTTTCCATTATTTCCAGGTTGCCGTATTCAGGTTGAAACCAGCCACGCGGTAGGCTTTATAGCGTTCGCGCGCCAGTTGTTTCAGAGAATCTTCATAAGGAACGAAGTCTACCACTTCTGTGAAAGCGGTGGCAAAATCTGCAAAGCTTGTTCGCAGACTAATCAATATATCGCGCGGGCTGCTGCTGCGTTTTTGCGGCCAGGCGATCTCCACCGGCGCACCGCCGCGCGGTCCTTCTCCCGCTAAATTATGCGGAACAAAGCTTTCTGCCGGACGCGCCCACAGGGCTTCATCCAGCCGGTAAGCCTGCTTTTCATCTTCACAGGCGATGAGCACGCGCTTACCACTGCGCCAACGTTCTGCGGCAATTTCACACACCAGCTGCTCAACGGCGCTTAAGCCATCGACGGTGGTGTCATTGTCCAGAAGGTAGAACGTCGCGTTTTTCATAAATGGGGCTTCTTGTGGTGGATTTAAATATTGCTGCATTCCTCACCCTAAAAGATGAGCAATGAATTTCTATTGCGCTCGATCGGTTCCCTCTCCCTTAGGGAGAGGGTTAGGGTGAGGGTAAAACGCAAACTTACTCTTCGCCGTTAAACCCGGCGCGGTTTAACAGGAACTGTGCCAGCAACGCTACCGGACGACCGGTTGCGCCTTTCGCTTTACCAGAACGCCAGGCGGTACCGGCGATATCCAGGTGCGCCCAGTTGTACTTACGGGTAAAGCGTGACAGGAAGCAACCTGCGGTAATCGCCCCACCAGGACGACCGCCAATGTTCGCCATATCGGCAAAATTGGACTCCAGTTGTTCCTGATACTCGTCACCCAGCGGTAAGCGCCATGCGCGGTCACCGGATTGTTCAGACGCGGCAATCAGTTCATGGGCCAGCGGATTGTGGTTCGCCATCAGACCAGTAATGTGATGACCCAGCGCGATCACGCAGGCACCGGTCAGCGTCGCCACGTCAATCACCGCTTCCGGCTCAAAACGCTCAACGTAAGTTAACACGTCGCACAGTACCAGGCGGCCTTCAGCGTCGGTGTTGAGCACTTCAACGGTTTGACCAGACATGGTGGTTAACACATCGCCCGGACGATAGGCGCGACCGCCTGGCATGTTTTCACAACCTGCCAACACGCCGATAACGTTAATCGGCAGTTGTAGCTCCGCGACCATTCGCATCACGCCGTAAACCGCTGCCGCACCGCACATATCGTACTTCATCTCATCCATGCCTTCTGAAGGCTTGATCGAGATACCGCCGGAGTCGAAGGTTAAACCTTTACCCACCAGCACGATTGGGCGTGCATCTTCCGACGCGTTGCCTTTGTACTCAATCACCGACATCAGCGATTCGTTTTGCGAACCCTGACCGACCGCCAGATAGGAATGCATCCCCAGCTCTTTCATCTGCTGTTCGCCGATAACGCGGGTGATAACATTCTTGCTGTAGCTGTCAGCCAGCTGGCGCGCTTGTGAAGCGAGGTAAGCGGCGTTACAGATATTCGGCGGCATATTGCCAAGATCCTTTGCTGCTTTAATCCCGGCGGCAATCGCCAGACCGTGCTGGATCGCGCGCTCACCGCTGGTCAGTTCACGGCGGGTCGGCACGTTGAACACCATTTTACGCAGCGGACGACGCGGTTCGCTCTTGTTCGTTTTCAGCTGATCGAAACTGTAGAGCGTCTCTTTTGCCGTTTCGACAGCCTGACGCACTTTCCAGTAGTTGTTACGGCCTTTAACGTGCAGTTCAGTCAGAAAGCAGACCGCTTCCATTGAGCCAGTATCATTCAGCGTATTAATGGTTTTCTGAATAACCTGCTTGTACTGACGCTCATCCAGCTCACGTTCTTTGCCGCAACCAATAAGGAGAATTCGCTCGGAAAGTACATTCGGAACATGGTGCAGCAACAATGTCTGCCCCGGTTTTCCTTCCAGTTCGCCCCGACGTAGCAGGGCGCTGATGTACCCATCGCTGATTTTATCGAGCTGTTCTGCAATCGGAGAAAGGCGACGTGGTTCGAAGACGCCCACGACGATGCAGGCACTCCGCTGTTTCTCCGGGCTACCGCTTTTTACACTAAACTCCATGCACTACGCTCCTGAATCTTAAAGACAACGGCGGTGGCTACAGATAGAATTGCAAGCTTTCGTAACTCATGTCCGCTGTTGCGATGACTTCGTGTTAATCTTAACGTTATTACGGCATTGGCACGTCAGAACAAAATCTGAGAGGTGAATCCGTTGAGTATAATTATCTTAGCGACGATTTCGACGACTCAAGAGAATAAATGACGTTTAAGCCATGAAACAAGCTAAAATCCTGCAAAAGACGAGTTTTTACGGGCGTATTTAAAGTGATAATCATAAGATATCTGGTGCGGGAGACGCTCAAAAGCCAGCTGGCGATACTCTTCATCTTGCTTTTGATCTTCTTCTGTCAAAAGTTAGTGAGGATCCTCGGCGCAGCGGTTGACGGCGATATTCCGGCGAATCTGGTGCTCTCCCTTCTCGGGTTGGGCGTGCCGGAAATGGCGCAGCTTATCCTGCCATTAAGCCTGTTCCTCGGGCTGCTGATGACGCTGGGCAAACTGTATACCGAAAGTGAAATTACGGTAATGCATGCCTGCGGCCTGAGCAAAGCGGTTCTGGTGAAAGCGGCAATGATCCTTGCGGTATTCACGGCAATCGTCGCGGCGGTTAACGTGATGTGGGCGGGACCGTGGTCATCGCGTCATCAGGATGAAGTGTTAGCAGAAGCGAAAGCGAACCCTGGCATGGCGGCGCTGGCGCAAGGGCAATTCCAGCAAGCGACTAATGGCAGTTCGGTGCTGTTCATCGAAAGCGTTGACGGCAGCGATTTCAAAGATGTGTTCCTCGCGCAAATTCGACCAAAAGGTAATGCACGTCCTTCTGTGGTGGTGGCCGATTCCGGACATTTAACCCAGCTGCGCGACGGCTCCCAGGTCGTCACTCTCAACCAGGGAACGCGCTTCGAAGGCACTGCACTGTTACGTGATTTCCGCATTACGGATTTCCAGGATTATCAGGCGATCATTGGTCACCAGGCGGTGGCGCTCGACCCGAACGATACCGACCAGATGGACATGCGCACATTGTGGAACACTGACACCGATCGTGCTCGCGCAGAACTGAACTGGCGTATCACGTTGGTGTTCACCGTGTTTATGATGGCACTTATGGTCGTACCGCTGAGCGTGGTTAACCCGCGTCAGGGGCGCGTACTATCGATGCTGCCAGCCATGCTGCTGTATCTGTTGTTCTTCCTGATCCAGACCTCCCTGAAATCGAACGGCGGTAAAGGTAAGCTGGACCCGACGCTGTGGATGTGGACCGTTAACCTGATTTATCTGGCTTTGGCGATTGTTCTCAACCTTTGGGACACCGTGCCGGTCCGCCGCCTGCGCGCCAGTTTTTCGCGTAAAGGAGCGGTGTGATGCAACCTTTTGGCGTACTTGACCGCTATATCGGTAAAACTATTTTCACCACCATCATGATGACGCTGTTCATGCTGGTGTCGCTGTCGGGCATTATCAAGTTTGTCGATCAGCTGAAAAAAGCCGGGCAGGGGAGTTACGACGCGTTAGGCGCAGGAATGTATACCTTGCTGAGCGTGCCGAAAGATGTGCAAATCTTCTTCCCGATGGCAGCTCTGCTTGGGGCGTTGCTTGGTCTTGGGATGCTGGCGCAGCGCAGCGAACTGGTGGTGATGCAGGCTTCTGGTTTCACCCGTATGCAGGTTGCGCTGTCGGTGATGAAAACCGCCATTCCGCTAGTCTTGCTGACGATGGCGATTGGTGAATGGGTCGCGCCGCAGGGCGAGCAGATGGCGCGTAACTACCGTGCGCAGGCGATGTACGGCGGCTCGTTGCTCTCTACCCAGCAAGGCTTATGGGCGAAAGATGGCAACAACTTCGTCTACATTGAGCGGGTTAAAGGTGACGAAGAGTTAGGTGGCATCAGCATTTATGCCTTTAACGCAAATCGTCGTCTGCAATCCGTACGCTATGCCGCTACTGCGAAGTTTGACCCGGAACATAAAGTCTGGCGTCTGTCGCAGGTTGATGAATCTGATCTGACCAATCCGAAACAGATCACCGGTTCGCAGACGGTGAGCGGCACCTGGAAAACCAACCTCACGCCAGACAAACTGGGCGTGGTGGCGCTGGACCCGGATGCACTCTCAATCAGCGGTTTGCACAACTACGTGAAGTATCTGAAGTCGAGCGGTCAGGACGCTGGACGTTATCAGCTCAACATGTGGAGCAAAATCTTCCAGCCGCTATCCGTGGCGGTGATGATGCTGATGGCGCTGTCGTTCATCTTTGGCCCACTGCGTAGCGTACCGATGGGCGTGCGTGTGGTCACCGGTATCAGCTTCGGTTTTGTCTTCTACGTACTGGACCAGATCTTCGGCCCGTTGACGTTGGTTTATGGCATCCCGCCGATCATCGGCGCACTGTTGCCAAGCGCCAGCTTCTTCTTAATCAGCCTGTGGCTGTTAATGAGAAAATCGTAACCAAGCAAGGGAGCGAAAGCTCCCTTTCACATTGTTGATAAAGTCAAATACGAGTTCGATCGGTCCCCTCGCCCCTTTGGGGAGAGGGTTAGGGTGAGGGGCACAGACCGCACCTGACTTACCTTCTTCTTCCCCCCAGCAAACTCCCCAACATCCCGCGTACAATCTGATTCGTCACCTGGCGGGCGGCGCTTTTCGCCATTGTTTGCACCACACCATCTTTCTTCCCGCCGCGTGGTCCGGTAGTGCCAAACAAAATATCCTTTAATCCACCAAGAATGCCGTCATCCACCGCCACCTCTTTCCCTTTCGCGGGGGGATTATTTTGCTGCTCGGCGCTTGCCTGTACGCCTTTTTGCAACATCTCATAGGCGGATTCCCGGTCCACCTCATCCTCGTACTTGCCATACACCGGAGAGTGATTAATCAAGCCATTACGCTCATCTTCCGTCACCGGTCCCATCCGCGAACAAGGCGCAATCACCATCGCCCGTTCCACCACTGAAGGACTTCCTTTCACATCAAGAAACGAGATTAACGCCTCGCCGGTCCCCAGTTCCTGGATTGCCTTTTCGGTATCAAATGCCGGATTGGCCCGCATGGTTTGCGCCGCAGCTTTTACCGCTTTCTGATCTTTGGGCGTAAAAGCACGCAAAGCGTGTTGAACGCGATTACCGAGCTGCCCGAGCACATTATCCGGAATATCAGACGGGTTTTGCGAAACGAACCAGACGCCTACGCCTTTTGAGCGAATAAGCCGTATCACCTGCTCAATCTTATCCAGCAGTACCTGCGGTGCATCGTTAAACAGCAGATGTGCCTCGTCGAAGAAAAACACCAGTTTTGGTTTCTCCAGATCGCCTGCTTCCGGCAATTGTTCATACAACTCTGAAAGCATCCACAGCAGGCTGGCGGCGTACAGTTTCGGCATCTGATAAAGCTTCTCGGCGCTGAGGATATTGATAACGCCTTTACCGTTGGTATCGGTGCGCATCCAGTCTTTGATATCCAGCATCGGCTCGCCAAAGAAGTGTGCTGCGCCTTGCTGTTCCAGCGACAACAGTCCGCGCTGGATGGCACCAACCGATGCGCTACTGATATTACCGTACTGATTCTGGAAAGATTTGGCGTTATCGCCGATGTACTGGGTAATCGCCCGCAGATCTTTAAAGTCGAGCAGCAACAATCCCTGATCGTCAGCAATACGGAAGATGATATTCAGCACGCCAGATTGCACATCGTTGAGATTCAACAGCCGCGCCAGCAACAGCGGCCCCAGATCCGAAACCGTCGCCCGCACCGGATGGCCTTTCTCGCCAAAGATATCCCACACCACCACCGGATTAGCATGCGGTTGCCAGTCATTGACGCCGATATTTTTAAGCCTTGCGAGTAGTTTTTCCGATGCCGTTCCTGCCTGCGCGATGCCGGTCAGATCGCCTTTCACATCGGCCATAAACACCGGAACACCGATTTCCGATAGAGACTCCGCCAGTTTTTGCAGCGTGACAGTTTTACCCGTCCCCGTTGCGCCAGTAATCAGCCCGTGACGATTCGCCATTCCCGGCAATAAAAACAGTTCTGTGTCCGACGTGCGGGCAATTAACAGGGGTTCGCTCATGAGATATCCTCCAGTTTCCTGCCTGGAGTATAGGCAACGGCTGCGCACTCTTCACCGCTAAATTCAGCAGATTGCGAGACGCCTTCCAAAGAGATTTAAACGCCGGGCGACAGGCACCCGGCAAAGGGATCAGAAGTCGGCTTTCAGAACCACGCGGTAACGCGCCTTACCGTCGCGCACATGCTTGATGGCGTCGTTAATTTTCGACATCGGGAACAATTCGGTGGTCGGTGCAACCTTGCTGCGGGCGGCAAAGCGCATCAGCTTACGCAGCTCATAAGGCGTGCCGGTAGCAGAACCAGAGATGCTGCGGTCGCCCGCAATTAACGTAAAGGCCGGAACAGACAGCGGCGTGAGAACCGCACCGACCGTATGGAAATTACCGCCATAGGTCAGCGCCTCAAAATAAGGCTGCCAGTCGAGGCTGACGTTGACGGTGTTGATAATGAGATCAAACTGCCCCGCCAGTGCTTTGAGTGCCTGCGGATCGCGGCTATTCACCACTTTATCGGCACCCATCGCCAGTACTTCTTGCTCTTTCGCCGGATTCGAACTAAAGGCTGTCACCTCGCATCCCATTGCGTGCAGAAGTTTTATAGCGATATGCCCCAGCCCGCCAATACCAATTACCCCAACGCGGCTGGTGGCTGTGATATGGTGCATCAACAGTGGTTTAAAGACCGTGATACCACCACACAGCAGCGGCCCGGCGGACTCGATATCAATATTTTCTGGCAGTGGGATCACCCATTGCCAGTCTGCACGCAACTTCTCGGCAAAACCGCCGCGATTCATAATTGTTGGCACCGCACCTTGCTCACAGTTGATCTGATTTCCGCTAATACAGGCGTCGCAGTGACCACAGCTACGCGCCGTCCAGCCAATCCCGACACGCTGACCGACCTGCAAACCTTTATCCTGCGCGGCGCTCCCGAGTGCCACCACGCGCCCAATCACCTCATGCCCGGCAACCAGCGGATATTGTGAAAATCCCCATTCGTTATCGATCATCGACAGATCGGAATGGCAGATCCCGCAGTAATCCACCTGCACTTCAACATCTTGTGGCTTCAGCTCACCGGGATCGTACTCATAAACTTCCAGTTCGCCGCCCGCTTCTTTTGCGGCATAACTTTTTATCATCGACATTTTTTGGTCCTTCTCTGGTGTTGTTTGGGAAGTGTAGAGCATGGCAGGGCGGGGTGCCTGGAGTGTGACAAAGGTTACACATCGCTGTATGCAATGCTGAAAATTTCAGCACTTAGCGAGGTGCGAGCAAGCTGGCGCTTGCATGGTGGCGTGCGACAGGTATAATCCACAACGTTTTCCGCATACCTCTTCAGTGCCGAAGTGGCGAAATCGGTAGACGCAGTTGATTCAAAATCAACCGTAGAAATACGTGCCGGTTCGAGTCCGGCCTTCGGCACCAAGTCATTAAACTCCTTACAGTACAGCTAGTTAGACAATAAAATCTGTCTCTTTTGCCTGTAAGAAATGCTCTGTTATGTCCCTTGAAAAAGCCGCTGTGGTTGATAGTGGTAATTGGGATGTTAACTCATAGCGGCGTGTAGTTCCAAGCGTCAAACACGTACTGACTCAACTTGAAAGCTATGACGTAGCCACCGTCTCTAAACACTCCCAAAAACTTTTAGTGAAGCGCATTTTAGCCCGATGCCCCCGTTCTGTCGCCGTCGCGAGACGCCGCAGGGGATAAACAGGTTTATGGTGGTCACGGTACTTGCAGACCATATGCAAGCTCTGCCAGCGGTTCGGCCTCGCTCCCTTTGGGTACATGGTCATCCTGATAAGCCTCACTAACTGACACAACCCTGATGAAGTCGCCAGAGGCTCCGCTTGTTGTCTTACCACCAACGGGGCTTTATGGATTCTATTGCGGTATGTTTCATGAAAGTGCGCGGGGGTTCATTCCCGCGCGTCCGGCTCTTTACGGTAAGTGTTTAAGTATTTCTGCTGCCCAGTTTACACGGTGGATGACACGGGCATGGTGCAAGTTTCCGTCTAGTATTTCGGCTTTGGTTAGCTGGGATAACTGTTGCCAGTTATTGTTAAGTATGTAAGTCGCGTTATTACATTGTGAGCTTTCTAGCACGTAAATGTTTTGGCTTGTGAACCCAAATATCACGTAGCCTTGGAACCCAGCTTGCCCAACTGCCACGAAATCTGGTTTTTTACTATTGATAAGTTCAAGTCTGCCTTCAACAACAGCGGTATTGCCCTTTCCCCTGATCTTAATAGCTGAAAGGATTTTTGAACCGATAGTACTCCAAGGCTGTTGACCCTGAGGCAGGAGGCTCCAGTTTAGTTTTATAGATTTACTTTTAACGATGGTATTAAGTTGGTCATCAACAGTTTCGCACAACCCAAAAAGCTCTAAAAAAAGATTAATGCAGTGAGCCACTAACTCTTTGTTGTTTGCTGTCAAAGTTAACTTTGGAGAGATGATCAACTTCTCCCCTTGCAGATTCTCTACAATCTTTAACTCTATGCTTGGTGGAGGGGTGAGGATTCTTTTGTAGCGCTTATACTCAATTTCACGAGTGTCAGTAACTTCTTGAGTTGCGCCCCCTCCGATCCATTGCTTTCTAGTCCATGAAATTTGTCTGTATGCAGTTTCTTTAGGTGCTGTTTTGTCAGGTACTGATTTGCCATTAGCATTGAATCTGGTTATTGGCCCTAAAATTTTGGGGAGGACTTCTTCACCTAAAGCTCTTTGACTTGAGAAACCAATAGAGTCCGTTTTCCCCGCATCTGGCAAAGAATGCGCAATGTAGATATCACGGCCATCAAAGTTAGGTATGTAATTATCAATATTTCGAATACGCTTTTTCTGAATAAGCATGGATCGTTCCTTTTGATTTTATCTTACTGTTTACATAACCAACCAAGCCGGGCACAATCGAGCCGTTAGAAACGATAGTGAGGCTAACAATCGTTATGAGTTTGCAGACTCATGGCGGTTATGCTTCATAGACCGGATTCACGCGGGTGACTCCGGTTTTTTTATGCCCACCATTTATACATGGGCACAACATATAGGGTGTGTTAATAAGATTACCCCCTACATGTTCAGCATTCTAGTTAGGATTCTTTGCAGTACAAGGGTTGATTTTGAGGTTAAATTGAGGTTGTCAAAGGGAAATTTCAACCAACCCTACGTGCCGTAAGGCTTAGGCTGTATGTCAATGTTTCAGAAAAAAAAATGAAAATTTGATCGAGTGCTGATTTCTTTAGCACGAGAACATGAGATCGAACCAAAATATTGCAAAGTTTTGAATGAAACTGGAACCGCCTCGTGTCTTAATAGCCAAGACGAATGCAGTTTGAATAAGTTAAGTCAGCCCTCAAAAATTCTTCATGACCTGAACCAAAAATTGCAATTCTTAAACCCCCATCTCAAGCGGCTCTCAGGGGCTGTGCGCGTGGAGTAATGCGGTTGTACTGGGTATGTGCGCACAACCCTCTACAAGCCGCATTCTACCGTTAGCCTATAACTGAATCCCCGGCTTGAAAAATTGCACGCTTATGGTTGCCCCTCCCTCAACGATTAAGGCTACAACTTCCCCCGTGCGCCTCTCCCAGCCGAAGGCTGGGCGGGCTGTATATCGATTTGCCTTCCTCTGTGGCGTTTATGACCCTGTTTCGCGTTCTGACCGTGAGGCTGTGGGTTAGGGTTACTCTTCTCTTTAAACGCTAAATCACTCCTGAATCTCCACTGTTAAAGCACTTTGCGTTGATGCTTGGCGCTTCTCTTGGCTGTCGTTATTGTTTTGGCTTTGGTGTCATCAATCGCTCGATTCTTGCTACCTATCTGAGTGATTACTATCTGGTGTCATCAATTTAGGGTTTGACTAAATGCCACCACCAATGCAATGATGCTACCGTTTTGTGATACAAGACGTGTGAGGTGAACCATGAGGACTTTTATCTACTGCCGCGTTTCAACACGCGAGCAGGATACGCAGAATCAGGTGCTGGCTATTGAGCGTGCCGGGTACAAGGTGCCTGAGAGCAGGGTAATCAGCGAGGACATTTCCGGCAGCGTTCAGGCTATGCAGCGCCCTAAGTTTCGGGCGATGGTTGAGCATAAGCTGGAAGCGGGAGATCAGCTTGTCGTGCTGAAACTGGACAGGCTGGGGCGTGACAACATCGACGTACAGCAGACCATCGACATGCTGTTAGAACGCGGCGTGAAGGTGGTGTCCCTTGACCTGCCAGCGCGTGATCTGACTTCATCTGAGGGCAAGTTAATCCGCCAGATGTTTGGAGCCTTTGCTGAGTTCGAGCGAAACCGTATCCGTGAGAGGACGCTGGACGGGCTGGAGAAGGCGAAAGCCAATGGCGTTAAGCTGGGACGCAAGGAAGCCACCGACACCACTCAAAAGGTGCAGGAGCTGCGGAGTGAGGGGCTGTCTCAATCGAAGGTAGCGAAGCATCTCGGCGTTAGCGTGAGCACCGTTAAACGTCACTGGAACAAGGGTTAGGGGTGATGACCTACAACCAAATGAGGTGCCAGCACTGGCCGTTACTGGGCTGTGGGAGATGGATGACCTACAGCTTTTGTATTTATTTCAGAGTGTTATGTTATGCGAAATGCCATAACGATATGATTTATAATGTATTTTCGTTTTACTTGCGGCTCTTGATGCGAAGAGATGGCGGGGCTTTAGCCGTGCCAGACGATGAGCATCAAGATCAGATTGTGAATGTGATTTATCACTGAACAATTCGAGGGATGGGGCAGGGGAAGGGATCAAGGGCTGTGTTGTCCAATCACTCAGCTAGATTTGAAGCAGGGCAACACCTTCGTTTTACCTTTAAAGTTGTATTTTATATGCATGTACAGAAAAGGGTTCTTCCCTTTCATCCCTTCTCCTAATCAGTGTTATCGCTTTTCGCTCTACACTGGCTGCGCTTCTCGCTATGCTCCAGCCCGCTCCATCGCCTTTGGCTCATTCCCGGCCTTCGCCCGCTGTGATGCTCGGCCCTCCACGCAACCGTGCTTGCCGGGCAGTCAACGCGGCGGGGGATAGAGTAGTGGTACGGTACTCTCTATCGGTATTGTATTTGCCGTATCATCTTCCTTATCCATCCCCTTACAGGTACTCATCTCAGGGCTTCAACCCTGCGCCCTATCACTACACTGCCCTACTGCGTTCACGTTTTGCCGTCTGTCATCCTGTCGGATTCCATCCAATGAAAGCTACTATATCGGGATATGGTACTCACCATACTGCTTCTGGCCATATCGCATTCAAACCTACCGAAAGTTATCAGCCAATACTCCGTTAAGCCAGACAGGGTAAGGCTTGCAATGGGGTGGTTAAAAAGCAATCAAATGAAGGTGTCTACTGTGGCAGGACGAACATCCTACGCCACCACCTACATGAAAGTCACTATACAGGATAGACAGCCACACTCCCGGTGCTGCCGTCCTGCGACCCGTTCTAAACCCGCCCCAATGTCTGGAGACAGTTCTATGCCAATCAATCTACACCGCCTGCTTACGCAGGCTGCCAATGCTGACTCGCTCAATACCGCAAACGCAGATGTACAGCAAATGATCGCTGACGGGATTGTTATTCGGCGTTCCAAGATATGCCCCGTAAAGCGTAAACCCGTTAAGGCGGCATACAACACAAAGACCGAAGAGTTTTATTACAATGCTGATGGTTCCGCTATGACTCTGCGGGAGTGGCGAACGCTACACGGTGTTCAACCGAAGAAGCAAAAACAGCGCTCTGACACGGGGTTGCGGCAAGTCATCCAGCCCGGTGACGCGATTCATTGCCGACGCGCTGAGATAGAAATGTGGCTCAACAAGAAGCCTGCTCGGTATGCTGACCCGCTGCCGCCAGATTTTCCCGGCGTTCGCGTTGACGATGCCGCATTGAAACCGCGTGAGCACGCCGTGCCGGAATCGACAACCGGGCAGAATGCTTTTCTCAAAGCCTGCCGCGAGTTCCTGATTTGTGATGAGAAGACCATGCACCGCATCAACAGGGGCATGAATAAACTGGAAGCGATGCGCAATACAGATTTCAAACGCTACGGGGACTCAGCGGAGTTTCGTCAATTGTGGTGTGGAGAGTCGAAACCTACCGAGGATAAATTTAACAGTACAAATCATCATTGTGACCCGAACGGCTTGGCTGCATTGTCGTCTGTGCCGTCACTGAATACTGCGCCGTATGAGTTCCGTCCGCTGGTTCGCTGTGACCGAAACGCGCGCGTTAGCCTGCTGCCACCCGATGGGCTGGAGTGGAGGCCGGGGCAGTTGTCTGTTGCTGATGCGATCTTTTCCCGTGGCAGTGATGTGCTTGCCGTTCTGCCGACCGGGTATGGCAAAAGCGCCGCCTTCACTTATCCATTGATTTATGAGTCCTGCGCTGGCGTTGGTCTGTCTGTAATCGTGGTTCCCACCAATACCCTAAAGCGCCAAATTCTCCGCCAGTTGCGGGATGCTGGCGTTCACGCTGTGGCATTCGGTGACAAGTTGCCGAGGCACCGCAACGCTCAACAACTCGCGGGACTGGCTGCCGGGGCGTTCCGTGTTGCTGTCGTTTCACCTGAGCATCTTGTTCCGTCGAGTCAGGTCTTCGCGGCGCTGATGGCTTACGGCGTTGATCGTTTTATCATCGACGAAGCGCACACGGTTAAAGACTGGGATTTTCGGCCCGCTTACGAGGCCATGCAGCACTCGCTACAACATGCCTTTCCTTCGGCTCAACGCTGCGTGTTTACGGCTACGCTGCTACGCGAAAATGAGCGCAGTTTAATGGCGTCGCTTGGCTGCCGTAGTGATTACGTAACATTCCGTGCTGATGTTGCTCGCGAAAATATCCAGTTGATTCCGGTTAGGCAGTGCCGCCAGCGATACCATGCGGCTGTTGGTCTGGCCGAGGCTCTGCCAGATGAAGAGAAGAAGCTCATTCTCGTCAATGACCTTAAGACGTTGCGGGCGTACCTGAAACTCTTGGGCGACCGGGCGCGGCCATATCACTCGAAGACGATGCACCTGAGTAATGAAGAACGCCACGCAAACGCTGAGTGGTTTGCCACTACGCCGGGCGCGATTCTGATTGCGACTAAAGCCTTCGGGCTGGGGGCTGATGTACCAGACATTCGTAATGTCATCATTACATATATTCCTGATGACCTGCCTGACCTCATTCAGATGATTGGACGAGCTGGGCGCGATGGTCAACCTGCCCGCGCTTTTCTGATGTGGTCATCGCTGGCGCTTGATGCTGCACCTGATGAGCTTGCTTACTTCTACCGTGCTGAAAACTGCAACTGGCAGTACATCGCTAAATACCTCTGAGCCGAAAGGCTCCCTCTGATTTTCTGGAGTTATTCATATGCCTGTTACCGAACATGCGCAGCGTCGTGCTGCGCGTGCGGATGCGCTCGTCACCGCACAATTAGCCTTTGCCCTGAACGGCTATTCCTTTGATGGATTGGCTGAGCGCCATTGCCAGACCCTTAACCGCGAGGCTTTGTTACGTCAAGCAAGTACGCCGCTACAGCGGTATTGCCTGCTGAATGGTTGCGAGGCGTGGGAGTGTATGGCCGCTGTGCTGAACCGCATGAAAAGGCCGGATGGCTCACGTTGCTGGAAAGCTGTCCGCTTGTCTGATCGGGTTTTCAATGGCCGAGTGCATCCGGTGCGCAAGACTCCTGATGAAGTTTACGCCGCCATTGCCCGCCGTTTGTTTCTGCCGAAGCCTGTGCATCAAGAAGTGATACAGCACATCCGTGCGCTTGGCCTGTTACCAGTTGGAGATAACCACCAATGACGAAATCTGAATTTGAAGCCGGAGCATGGGAACTAAAAACCCTGCTGCTGGGTGCGTTGACGCGCAGGCTTAAGGAGGACGAGGCGGGAGAGTCACACATGGCTGCTGCTGAGTTGTCATCCTGCGTTAACTTCCTCAAACAGAATGCCGCCGATTCGCCTGATACAACCTTTAACAATGTATTCCCGGAGGATGACGACCAATGACCCCTGAACAATTCCGGCAATGGTTCGCCACGCTGCCGGAGAAATATCAACATGTAGCCCGCTTCATGTACGACAACGCCCGCAAGTCGGGCACACATACCGCATCCAGCCTTGCACTGATTCATTCGCTGGTTACTGACCAGATCAATTTTGATTCGGAGTTTAATGTATGACTTTGAGCATTACCGATATCCAGCACATTAACGCGCTGGCTCATAAACACTTCAAGAACAACGAAGAGATTGTAGCGGAGACTGGTCATGCTCTGACCAATATTGATGCTGTAATCCGTGGCGTCTATGTCGATGACTTGGCCGATCAGTGGAAAGACGATGCTGATATTACTCTGGCTGAATACAACGCCATCCGCAGCCGCTATAAGCCCGGCAAGTTGCACCGTGATACAGAATTTATGATTGCCCGCGATATGCTGATTCGCCCTGAGACTGTGCTGGCTATCGCACATTCCCGCTTTAGCAACGCCCACACCCACCCGATGCCGAAAGCTATTAAAGCGAAGCCTGAGAAACCTCAGACGATGCGCCGCCTGTCTAGCGCTGATCTTGACGAGGCGCACAAGCTGGAGCGCTTTGGCTGGCCTGTTGCTGAGATCGCCGGAAGGCTTGAAATTCCTGTCGAAGCGGCTGCTCAAGTGCTGCGCCTGATGCGTAATCGCTGGGGCTATCCCGATATTCTGGAAGATGTTAACACGCGATACGGGGCTAAGTGATGACAGAGAATAACGAACTCTTGCATCCCGCAGTGAATCCCGATCTCTACGTGAACCTAGACGAACAGCGCGAGGGATACGCGCCGATTGAGTCAAGGGGCTGGGATGTGCTAACGCAGAACCTGACCGGGGATGGGCAAACTGACCCCGGCCAAACGCTTAACCAGAATCCGAAACAACCCCCGCGCGGCTCTGTTGGTGAGCGCCGTTGGCTTCGTAAACATGGGTTACTTTAACGAGGAATTACCATGAGCAAAACCATCGTACTGCTGCCGCCCCGCAAGAATACAGACTGGGCTGCACAATTAAAGCTGATTTCTGAATCGCTTGAGGTGAGTCAGGCAGACCTCGCCCGCGCCTATCAGGTTGACCGTCAGGATATGGGTAAAGCGTATCACGGTGTGCGCAGACTGCCGGAGCGTTGTGTACCTGTTCATATGCTGTTGCTAGCGCAGGTTCACGACTTTAGAGCATTATCAGGAGAATAATTTATGTCTGAACAGAATGTTAATCCGTACCTTTCCGGTGCTGATGCTGCACCGCAGCAATCGCCATATATGGCTGCGCCTGTTGGCGCTGACAATGGCGCATCCCGCTTTAGCTCTGCGCCTGCTGATGCTGATTTCTTCCGTACCCAGCCCGTTAACGGCAACGATGTCGGGCAGTGGAACAACGGCAACATCGCGAATCAGCAAGACCAGAACGCTGACAGCGCCGGGGCGCAGGTGGGCGATACTATCCCCCTGATGGATGGAACTGCTGTCGAGTATACCGCCGAGCTGCAAGGGTTAATGGGGCAGTTTCAACAGTCCATAGAAAGTCAGTTAGGGCAGGGTACAGTTGACGCGATGTTGCAATATGCTGGCACGCTCGATGCCGGGACGCAATCTACCCTTGAGCGGATGGTTATGTCTGGCGACCCTGCTCAGATGCAGCGGGCGGTTCAGTATCTGCAAGAGCGTATGGCTGGCGGTTCACAAACTGGTTATGCCCAGCATGGCCAGCCTACCGCGCAACCTGTCGGGATGTCTCATGCTGAATTTATTGCAGCGTATGACCAGCTTTCGCAGTGGGCGCTGCAATCGGGGTATGGCCCCGGTCATCGCCAGTACGACGAACAATACCGCGATCTGGTTGCGCAGCGCTCCGCTGGCAAGCGCGCTGGCCGCTAAGCAATTGCCCTGTCCTGTCTTCCCCACGTCTTAACCTTATGTTTTAGAGCCTGAATCGCGTTGTACATCGCCAGATGTGCATTCGTATACCTGCGCCTGTAAAACGCGAAATTACCTCTCAAACACCACACATAAACCCATTTTGCATTGAGATCTGACAATGACCTTACTGACACCTGAAAACGTGGCAGCGGCTAGGGCTGCCCGTAGAGCAAAGATTGAACACTGGAAAGCCAACGCCAGCCAGCTTAAACAAGACTTTGCTGATGAAACTCACTGGCGGCGGCTCGCCTCACGCTTTGGCGTGCGTATGCCCTCGGCGTATGTTCCCAGCTCTGAGCTGCGATTGCTGCGGCGGGCGGCCAAACGCTCTGGCATCTCTGGTGCTGACATGCGCGATGCTTTTGGTGGAGGCGTTGCGCACCTGCACGAGCTTAATCCCCAATGGCCCGCTTTCGCGCTTATCGGCCTGATTCTTGAGGTGGCTGCTGAAAAAGCTGCTGCCTGATTCCTCCCATTCTCTCTTTCTCTTTTCATAAATCACGCTGGCTACTGCTGGCGCTGGAGCTATTTCTATGACTGACAATGTTTATACCCCTGACCAATTCCGCCCGCACTGGGGCGGTGTGGATGCTGACAACGACATTCACATTGAAGCGTATGATCGGGACGTTCAGACCCGCCTTGAGGCAAAGAGCGTCTTTCTCGCAGAGGGGCTAAGCACATACAAGCCGCTGAAAAACAGCAACCAATACCGCATTGATCGCCTAGGTGGTGATCTTGAGGTGAAGGGCAGAACCGCAGGGCAATCGCTGGAGCCTACCGCCGTTAAGTCGGACAAGTTGGTTATCTCTGTGGATACGCTGAGCTATATCCGCGTCCCGATTGACTATCAGGACGACTGGACAGCGCCCACCTTTCGCGCAGAACTGAGCCGCAATATGGGTACTGCTCACGCTAAATTCTACGACGAAGCGCACACCACCCAGCTAATCAAAGCGACTGACTTTGTACCACCGCCGACACTGCAACCAACGTTTAACCCGCTTACGGATAACGTTGTCCCGCTCAACCTGACCACGGGTAGTGAAGAGGACGCAGCAAATGAGCTGGTTCACGCTATTAAAGCTGCTGTTAATCGATTCCTGACTGAGAAAGATATTCCGGTGGCGGAGCTGGTACTGCTTATCGACCCGGCTTGGTTCAGCATCCTGATGGAGCATAAGAAGCTGATGAACGTCCGTTACAGCCGGGATAGTGGCAACGATTACGCATGGCGTCGCGTTGGCTATGTCGCTGGGGTGCGAGTCATTGAACTCAACAGTTACCCGCAGGAAGCCATCACCGGGCATGAACTGGGCGCTGATTATGATGTTACCGCAGAGGAAGCGCTGACGAGGGCGACGCTATTTAAACCTTCCTCTGTGCTGCTGACGGTCGAAGCGCAGAGCGTCATTAATCGCCAGTGGGATGATGAGCGCGAAATGACAATGGTGATGGACTCATATCGCCTGTTCAACGTTGGGCTGCGTCGTCCTGACTGCGTTATCAATTTCCGACAAGCTGTGTAACTGGAGGGGCTGAGTCATGGTTAATGATGCTTACGCCCCTGAGCTACTGCTCTCCCTTTTCCTATATGACCCGGTGACAGGCCGCCTGCAACATAAAGCTAACCGACGCCGGGTTAAGGTTGGCACCTATGCCGACTCCACCCGTCGAGCTGATGGCTATCGTCAAGTTGCCCTGCGACTTGATGGCAAGCAGTACCAGCTAAAAGCCCATCGCGTGGCGTGGATTCTTGCGCATGGTGCTATTCCCCACGGTATGCAGATCGATCACATCAACGGTATCCGTGACGACAACCGCTTATGCAATCTGCGATTGGTTACGCAGCGGGAAAACGACCAGAATCGACGCAGGGCAAGAGGGTATAGCTGGAATAAGGGTAGTAGTAAATGGGAGGCTTATATTCGTGTTGATGGTGTACGTCATCACCTTGGCTTATTCACTACCGAAGCTGCGGCGCGTGTTGCGTACCTGAAAGCTAAAGCCAGATACCATCCCTCAACGCCAGCCGATTTATTGCAGGCTGCCTAATCCTCGGAGGTTCCATTAATGGCTGATGAAAAGCCGATTAGGTCGCTGGCAGGTGATGACCCACGCCGCCAGCGGTACGACGAGCTGTTGGCGCAGGCTGGCCGCATGACTATTCCCCGGCTGCATCCGGGCGATGCTAATAGTGTTATGAGTCAGCTTGCGACAATGCTCGGCGCACCTGTCCCGATAGTAGGTGCGATGACTGAGCACGCCGCTGCATGGCGTGCCTGTCTGCTTGAGCAAGGACTTGGCGATCTTCTGGATGGCTTGAGTAAACAGGTGCTGACCATCTTCTTTCTGCTCTGCTGGAGAGACAGCGCCTTGCGATTGGCGGGTAAGCAAAAGGAACGGTTTGCAGCGGCCAGCGAGGGTTTGACCATTGAGCAATACCGAGCAATGCACCCGGCTTACAGAGAGGATAAAGAAGATGATAACCACGATTAAATTAAGGTGGCGGTACATCGAGCCGCCGCCAATGACTGGCGCACTCGCTGACCTGAAACAGTGGGTAATGGATACCGGAGAGCCTGAGCTTGAAGCTAAATTTCGTAAGCTGCTGGGGCTGATGCGCCGCAATGGTATCAGTGACGAACGTGTTAATGCGATGGCCGTCGAGCTTTATGCTCTGGTATGCCAACGCCAGCGCGAAGAATACGAAGCCTGCAAACGGGCTGCATCTGACAGTGGAGACTTTGAATCATGGTTACACGGACAGACCAACTACTAAGAAAAGCGATGCGGGGATATCTGGAATATCTCGGCAATACGCCGTTGCCTGAACGCATTAAAAATTCTGCTGCGTTCGATGATGTGTATCACTTCCTGTTGAATGGTTCAGGACGGCTGGAGCTGCGTCGCGCTGATGTGGCTACTGTCCGTGTCTTCTTGTGGAATTATCAATACCGACGCTGTGCAGTGACAGGTAAGCCGCTGCGCCTTGGGTCTGCCGTGCTGGATCACTGCCACCGAACCGGGCGCGTGCGTGCTGTGGTGCATCGATCTGCTAACGCTGCCGAGGGAGGCTATTATGCAGGAAGTTTATGTGGACTGGCCCACGACAGTATGAGCGTAATGTTGGTAAGTTACCGACGCCAGTACAAGGGGATAGGAGTTATCTATCCCCATAAAACTGAGCAACTTACTTAGCTGGGCTTAAGTTCATTGCATTAGCCTACACAATAGAGATGCGTAGGCTAAGCAGAATGTGTCTGATAACTAGGACTTCCACTCTTAAAAACATCGTTGTATAGTTTTTAAACTGCGTTTTAGGATGATGCTTATGTACAAGAGATGGGTTGTGTGGGGGTCTGTTTGCATAGTTGTTATTGCGCTCTTGGGAACTGTTCAGTTACCAACGTCGGAAGATATAACCTTCGGTAAGCGTTTACTTCAAAATATTGGGGTACTTAGTTCTCTACTTTCTGTAGTTGTATTAATCATTGTGGCTATCTTTCTATTAGATGGCATGATGAATAGAAAATATTCGTTTAAAGTTGAACGGCTTAATTTTGGCGGTTTAAATATTCTTTTTGATAACTCTGATGCCCTTTTCATAAAGTCTATACAGAATTTTCTCGACACGAAAAGGACGCTTTTTAAAATAAACGTTCAGCAGGATGCTTTTGATGAGGTATTTAATTCTTACTACGAGGTCTATCAGTTTATTCGTGTTGAGATGCGAGTTCTGAATATTAAAAGGAAAAAAGATCTTGAGTTATATATGTTGGCGAATACTATGCTCAAAAAACTAAATGCATTTCTGACTGAGCACCAAAATAATTATAGGCGCTGGCATAAATACGTCTCAGATAAAGATGAAGTTAAAATTGACGAGAAACCTGATGGTGAAGCAATTGTTCTTAGGTATCATCTGACACCAATCGGTAAAATTCAGACTTACTATTATCATTTTAATAAACTTGTTAATGATTTCACTGAGCTGAATAAATTCTTTCAAGATAGTGTTGCCAGCCAGTTTAGTATTGACATGGATAAATGGAGCAACTAATGCATAAAACATTTCTAAGTTATCATCATGCTAATGAACAGGATTTAAAAGATAGTATAATAGAGACGTATGGTGGGGAATCTTTTATCGATAAATCCGTAAGCGACGGTGACATTAGTACTGATGTAAGTGAAGAATACATCATGCGTAAGATACGCGAGGAATATCTCGCTGATACTACAGTTACTGTTGTGCTTATCGGGAGAGAGACCGCCCAACGTCCATTTGTGAACTCAGAAATTCAAGCATCTCTATGGGGTGAAAATCCAGCGGGATTGATAGGTGTCGTCAGAGATGAAATCTGGAATGAAGTTTTTACCGATGCTGTATGTTCTGACTTTCGATGTAACTGCGGAGTGAGTTTAAGGCAGATTTCTACTGGTTATACACTATATCTTCCTTATCTGGTACAAGGTAATCATCGTCTTCAAAAAACAGTTCCGCATTACACCGATGAGGAAGTGTATTGTGCAGTGGTAAGGTATTCCGATTTTATTGCTGATTGCGAAACATATATTGATGAAGCATTTAATAAGCGAGCAATTATGAATCCTGCTGTTAAAAGAAATGCAGATACAGTTCCTGCTATCCGAGCTAAACCTAGACTATGGTAACGATTGGCTGCGCTTGAATTAATAGCGCAGCCTGCTCAAATAATTTAAGTGAAAAATTAATCCATTTCGCAAGTGTTTTTTATCTACCTGATGTCTTTATATGACAACAATTCGACGTATTTTTTAAGTTCAATCGTTGAGGCGCTATTTCGTGAATAGGTTTTGAAACTTTCTGTACTTCCACGCTCATGGCCTACCAGTAGCGCGATTCTATCCTCTTGCACTTGAGCGCGGTCGAGCTGTTGCACAAAAGCATGGCGGAGTGAGTGAAACACTTTTCTCTCTGCGGCAAGCTCGCCAAGAGCTTTACGCTTTGCTCGCGTGAATTGCTGCGTATGCCACGTTGAGCGCTTCCCATCGGCCCGGTCTGTAATTGATGCGTGATAGAACAGAAAACCGCTATGTGTGGTTTTGAGCAATGATTTCACGAGGGGGATTAGCTTGCTGTGTACTGGGACGATTCGCGCCGCGCTCTTGGTCTTCCCCTCGGTGATCTCAAAGCACAAAACTCCCTCGATAGTTTTAATACTGCTTTCACGTAGGGTACATATTTCATTGATCCGCATACCGCTGTATGCACCAATAGCCGTTACCGCTTTCATCTCGTCATCAAGCAAAGCATAGACCTTTGCCAGCTCACCCGGTGCGAAGACTTCATAGCTGACCTTGCTGCTTTTTGCTTCGAGCGCATGACCGCGCCAAGGATTGTCTTGTGGCGCATCGTGATAGCGATTGCGTGCCAGGTCCCATATCTGTGCCAGTGCGCTTATATAGTTTTGGATAGTTTGGGGCGCTCGCTCAGTTTTGAGCTTATCTAACCAGCCTGTAACTATGGTTCGGTTTATATCCCGCAACTGAACATCTTTCTTTTTCAGGTGGGTTAACAGCATCTCTACGGCTTTGTTGGTCTTGGATAGCGTCGTTAGCTTTCTCTTCTCGCTGTATTGGAGAAGATACAGATCGCGCATTTTAAGTAGGGAAGGGCAAGACTGAACTGATGCACCAAATGATGTGGGGGCTTCCTTGGCGTACACACTGACACGGCGTAGCTCATCAATGATTTGATCTACAGACGAGCCGCCTTGCGGCTTTAGCAGATTCCGTAAGCGAGTCCATTCCAGAGCAATAGCATCCCGAAACAATCGCGCTTGGCGTACATCGCGTGTCCCTGTGCTTTTCATAAAGTAGCGCTTCCCTTGGAACAGGTGGCGCATGTAGTTGGGGATAGCTATCCGCACGAGGTAATTCCCGCAGGGATCTAAAACTAGATAACGATCTCTCTTGAAACTCATACAAACCCCGGTTATGTTGTCGGGGCTTTTTCATGGCTAAACAGTCTGTGAAATGTGCCGGGGTCATGAGCTTTAGTCTAACTAGTTCAACAAGTTAACGATGATTGTTGAAGCAAGCTAAGTCGCTATAACCCGTGCCGGTTCGAGTCCGGCCTTCGGCACCACATCGTATGCAAATCGAGCCGCTCAAGAGCGGCTTTTTTTGTGTCTGAAATCCGTTAGTTACCTATCTTTCTCGCTATTTTAACTCTCTCAGGGCTAACCAATTCCAACCCATCGCAAACGAAAAATGTTGGTACAGGCGTTGGTATTTTCGGTTCGATATTAATTTGTATTAGCTCAGTCCTGATCTGACAGCTATCTGCCAGATCAGGTTCGGATTAATACATTATATCTGCCCGCCTACACCTTTAAACTTCTCAATAAACGCGACGATCTTCTGGAAAACCGTCTGTTTTTTCGTCTTATATTGCGGATTTAACGGACTGAGTTTTGGCAATGTCTCGTTTAATTCCGTGCCATTTTCGGTGGCGTATTCGCGTTTTAAAGACGTGCGAATATAGCGTTTCGCCGCCTCTTCATTGAGATTTTCTTCTTTGATCAATGCTTCTGCTTCACGTTGCTGTTCGCGTTGAGCAAAGGTAAAAAACGCGTCAATGATGCTGGCTTTATCCGGCAAATCATCCAGGTTTGTTTGTTGAATAAAATCGACCACCAGACCTTCTTTGGCACGGTTCCCAAGGCTCGAACGAATTAAGCGCTTGACCTCTTCGGTCATTTCGCCCTTACCTTTGTTTTGTCTGTTGTGTTCGAAAATCAGTCCAAGGATATAATCCAGGTTTATTTCCTGAGACTTCAGCAAATCGATTTCAAAAACCACGTCATCCCAGTCAGTAGTTAACTTTTCTTTTTTGCCAGCCTCTTTCTCGCGGCGCTGCCAGTCACGAATATCGTTATAGGCAGAACGATAATCCTGAATCTTGCGTTCAGCAGGGAGACGAATCGTTTGTAATTCAGCGAACTTTTCATCATCCACATAATGTTCTTCTTTGAATTTTTCTACCGCAACAGGATCGCTAAGATCGATTTGTTGCAGGGCTTTCAGCGTGGCAAATTCATCATAGTTTTGCAGGATGTTCTCGGCACGCAGGTATTCACCAAACAGTTTAACGAAGTCTTTCTTCTCTTTTTCACTTTCAATACTGGCAGGGTCAGGGAACCGTTGTTCCAGTTCTGAAACTACTGCCATAAAGCCGCGTTTAGCTTCACCAGTGGCAGCATCAGTAAAGCCTTCCATATACTCTGCATAACTCTTTTCTAACACTACATTTTTGGTATTTTTATCACCAAACAGCGTTATGGCATCAATGGTTGAGCGTTCCAGATCCCGGAAAGTGACGATGTTACCGAAGGTTTTAGTGGCGTTATAAATGCGGTTGGTGCGGGAGAATGCCTGCATCAGGCCGTGAAAACGCAAGTTTTTATCGACGAATAGCGTGTTCAATGTTGGAGCGTCGAAGCCGGTTAAAAACATCCCAACGACAATTAACAGATCGATATCCTGATTTTTAACCCGTTGGGCTAAATCACGATAGTAGTTCTGAAAACCGTTACTGTCGGTGCTGAAGTTAGTTTTAAAATAGCTGTTATACTCACGAATTGCAGCGTCAAGAAACTCTTTAGCACTGCTGTCCATTGCGCTGGTATCAAAAGTTTCATCGGAAATTTCACCAATGGCATTTTGTTCTTCATTGGCGGCAAAGGAGAAGATTGTCGCAACACGCAGCGGTTTATAGGTAGCCGATTTATTAGCTGCTTCCTCTTGTAACCGTTTAAACGTCGCGTAATAGGCTTTCGCGGCATCCACGCTACTCACTGCCAGCATGGCATTAAAGCCTTTGGAACCTGGGAAAGTACGGTGGGTCTTCTGGCGGAAGTTATTCAGAATATATTGCGTAATTTCCTGTATACGCATGGGATGAAGAAACGCCTGCTGATTTTCAGCCGCACTCAGTTTTTTCTCGTCGGTTTCTGTCTCTAAAGATTTAAACTGGGGCCGCACATCGTTATAGTCCACCTTGAATTTGAGCACTTTTTCATCACGAATCGCATCGGTAATCACATATGAATGCAATTCACGACCAAATACGCTGGCGGTCGTTTCTGAGCCTAAAGCGTTTTCCGGGAAAATAGGTGTGCCGGTAAAACCAAACTGATAATAGCGTTTGAATTTCTTCTTCAGATTTTTCTGCGCTTCTCCAAACTGGCTGCGGTGACATTCATCAAATATAAACACCACTTGCTGATTGTATACAGGCAGGTCGCTTTCTGCTTTCATCAGGTTATTAAGTTTCTGAATAGTGGTGACGATAATTTTGTTATCGTCCTTATCCAGATTTCGTTTAAGGCCTGCGGTATTTTCCGAGCCGTTGACGCTGTCTGGGGAAAAACGCTGATATTCCTTCATCGTCTGGTAATCGAGGTCTTTCCTGTCGACCACAAAGAAGACTTTATCAATAAAGTCCAGTTCTGTTGCCAGGCGCGCGGCTTTAAAGCTGGTCAGTGTTTTACCGGAACCGGTAGTGTGCCAGATAAAGCCACCGCTTTCGGGGTTAGACCAGTTTTTCGCTTTATAGGAACTGTTGATTTTCCATAAGATCCGTTCGGTAGCGGCAATCTGGTACGGTCGCATCACCAGTAGCGTCTGGCTAATATCGAACACGCTGTAGTTCACCAGAACATTAAGCAGAGTATGTTTCTGGAAAAAGGTAGCGGTAAAATCTTTGAGGTCTTTAATCAGCGTGTTGTCTGATTTCGCCCAGTTCATGGTGAAGTCAAAACTGTTTTTATCGCGCTTTGTGGTGTTGGCAAAGTAACGGGTATCGGTGCCGTTAGAAATGACAAACAGTTGCAGATACTTAAACAGGGAATTTTCGCTGTTAAAACTCTCTTTACTGTAACGATGTATCTGGTTGAAAGCCTCACGAATCGCCACGCCGCGCTTTTTCAGTTCGATTTGTACCAGTGGTAAGCCATTAACCAGGATCGTGACGTCATAACGGTTAGCATGAGAACCCGCCTGCTCAAACTGCTGGATAATCTGCACCTTATTGCGCATGAGATTCTTTTTATCTATCAAATAGATGTTCTCAAGACGCTCGTCATCAAAAATAAAGTCGCAAATATAGTCGATATGGATTTTACGGGTCTTATCCAGAATGCCATCGCTCGGGTTATCCAGATACTGCTCCGTGAAACGCCGCCACTCGCTGTCATTAAACACCACACCATTGAGGCTCTGAAGCTGTTCCCGAACGTTGGCCTGCATCGCTGACTGTGATTTTACCGAAATAAATTCATAACCCTGATTCCGCAGGTCCTGAATCAGTTCACGTTCCAGGTCCGATTCGCTCTGGTAGCTGTCGCTTGTTTGCTCAGCTTTGATGTACTTATCAAGGACGATAAAGTTATTGGATTCAGCAATGGTGTGTGTTTGATGAGTCATAGCGCATCCTTTGTGCCGCCTGGCAAGAGCCGGAAGGGCGTTAAGAGTGACTTCCGGCGCGTAAAAAAATAGTCTATATACTGACCGGGTGTTAAGGTGGCCCGATCGGTAGCAATGGTCAATTAATTACTGACAGTTTCAGGTTTCGGGAAACTGAACAGTAAATCACGGTAGTATTCGTATTGTTTCTGGCGCAACTCGATTTCACGCGGGAGACCTTCGGTGATGGAGTTTGTCAGGTTGTAAAATTTATCCATCGTGGCGACGATATAAAGTTGTTCATCGTATGATGGGATAGGTATTTCAAATGCTCTCAACGATTTTAAACCTAAGTTTTTAATAGTTGAACCTGTTTTTTGATTTTCAAAATACTGTTTTGCGTAATTGGTCTGCAGGAAATAGAAAAGATATCTAGTGTGGAGTTCAGGTGATTTAATTTTAAAATAGGCCACAGACTTACCGAGTACGATCTTCTCATTATTGTAAAAGGAAACATTTCCAATTGTGCCATTAATTGACAGGAAAACAGTATTTATTGGGTCAAAATGAATTCCGTGTTTTTTAAACATAGAATCATTAACCTTTTTTGTGTTATCGTTAAATGATATTTTTTGATAGCCTAAATTGTTTCCATTGATAAAGAAATAATCACCGTTGGCGTCATATTCTGGAGTACCATGCAAACCGTCTCCAATTACACATAGCTCTCCTAATTTCAGACGTTTAACATCGTGGGCACCAAAACTAAATAACTGGTCGCGATAGTAGTTGTATTGTTTTTTACGCATGTTAAGCTCAGCGGTAAGCTCAGCGGTAAGCTCAGCGGTAAGCTCAGCGGTAAGCTCAGCGGTAAGCTC
>ERZ1106915.729-NODE-729-length-40259-cov-91.550940_pt1 | contig 40259 bp, 38 predicted proteins | sample MGYA00403653_ERZ1106915 | MGnify/ENA primary metagenome ERZ1106915 (study PRJEB35170, sample SAMEA104062404) | human gut metagenome | biome: human gut; feature: human-associated habitat; material: faeces | place: Denmark | collected 2012-06-06 ... | reverse complement strand
TGTCGTGGTGCTGAGAATTGCTAGGAATCGGTTGAACATTCGTTTTGGTCATTGTACCTCCTGTCTGTTCGATAACTCCTCGGTGAAGTTATGTAAGCACGACACGCCGTTGCTGTTCGCACCGTCAGGCGCGAACCATGAGCAGGGTTTGGGGTGGGACCGCGTTTGCGAAGCGCAGCGCAGCAATGAAAGCCCCAGTGGGGCTTTTAAGCGGCAGCGCGGTCTGCGACAGCAGATGGAGGGGCGTTGCCCCGACAAGCGCTACCCCAACAAGATCACTTGGAAAACTCGCAAGAGTTTGAGAAGTGAAGTCCCGGTGGAGCACAACATTTTCAAGAATTGAAAATTTGTGGCCACGGGACGGTTCTTGCCCTCTACCACTGCGCTCAAAACGCTTCATCAACAAATGTTTCCGAATTGTTAAGACGCAAAAAATAAGTAGCGGGGCTCTGCTCATGTATGTGGGTCACCGTTTGCTCCGAACGAAGTTCCTGCCCCTGTTTGCGCAGCGGCGTTGACGGAAAGTCGGTATCACGTCCGGTCGGCTTATGAAATTTTCAAGGTACGTTTCTCATAAAGAAAAATACCGCCCAAGCAGCGCAGCGATGGATTTTGTCGGGGTGAATCGGCGGCAAAATGAATCGGGTGTGTTGCGGGGCGGTTAATCTTTCAGGGATGATCCGCGGCGAGGCTGTGTTCAAAATGAACACGACCACATCTTGTGGATGGCTTCAAGCCAATCCACAAAAGCAGCGGGATTTGTGACAGAGAATATCACGCATTGAACGGTGCGTCAAGATAATTTGAAAAAAATTATTGCGGCAAAGCGGTGATAGTAGGACTTATAGGAGGCTGCTTGAGCTGTTTTTTCTATTTACAGCTACAATGATAGCCATTGGGGGATTGTGATTGGTCAGGGCTGAAAAGGGCTTTCATGATTTGTTGCAGCGCATCATGTCCTCGACGCTCCCAGCGTCCTCAAAGGACGATTTGATGGGTGTGTAGGGATAAGCTGTAAAAAGAAGCATGGACGCCCCCGAAAAGGAGAGCGTCCATGCTTCTTGCTGTATCCGAATGGAGGAGATTGCGAAATCAGTGATTGTCCGGGCAGACGATTTCCAGCATCTGATCGAAAACCTCTTCCATCTGCCGCACCAGTGTGAACTGGGTGCGGGCGCGGTCGAGGTTGTGATCCGGGCGAGCAATATGGAAATAATGGTCGCCCTCCAGATAGTCAGTCAGAAAACGGATGCCGCATTCCAGCGTCATGAGCCTTGCACCCCATGCAAGGCTCTTTTTTTCTGCCATGCTCATGGATGCCCCGGCAGTGGAGAGATACCCTTTGGCGAACACTTCGTACAGATGCAGGTCAAAATGGACTTTGCTCTGGTCAGGTTCGTCCTCAGCGCAGTCGTTGGCACCGGTGCGGATGGAATCGCCGAAGTCGTAGGCCGAAAGTCCCGGCATCACGGTGTCGAGGTCAATGACACAGATGCCTTTTCCGGTAGCGGCATCGATGAGGACATTGTTGATCTTGGTGTCATTGTGGGTGACGCGCAGAGGAATTTCGCCAGCTGCCAGCTGATCCAGCAGGACATGGCAGTCCTGCTCCCTCGCATGGATAAATTCGATTTCCGACGTGATATTTTTTGCCCGGCCCAGTGCATCGGCGGCGAGGGCTTTTTCAAAATTGGCATAGCGGTTGGGCGTGTCGTGGAAGCGGGCGATGGTTTCGTGGAGGGTGGAGGCCGGATAATCCTCCAGCTGGTTCTGGAATTTGCCCAGTGTCTCGGCCACGGTGCGGAAGTCGGTTTCGCTGCCGACCTGCTGCAAACAGATGGTATCTTCTACAAAGTCGTAGGCACGCCATGCGCCGCCGTCTGCATCCAGATAGCAAGTCGACCCCGACAAAGTTGGGATGACATTCAGCGTTTCCCGTGCTGGGTCGCCGCCCTCGGCAAGAATTTTCGCCCGCAGATGCCGGGTCACGCCGCAGACATTCTCCATCAGGCCCACCGGGTTAGTAAAGGTATCTGTGTTGATGCGCTGCAAAATAAAGCGTTTGGAATGATCTTCCCGCCAGACCACAAAGGTGTCGTTGATATGCCCCTCACCATAGTGGTGAGCATCGCAGAGCACAGGCCCGCCAAAATCAAAGGCATTTGCAGCAGACTGGAGCAAAGAAAGGGTAACGGATTTCATCATAAATTCCTCGTTTTCGTTATACTTCATGCCGTTTTGTCGGGGCGGGGCGTTTTCCCTGCCGCGTCTGACGGCGGTATTCGTTGGGGGTCATGCCCTCCGCCTTGCGGAAGCACTGGGAGAAATAGCTGGGGGAGGAAAAGCCCATCAGCTCGCTGATCTGCGCCAGACTGTAGCTGGTGTTGCCCAGCATATGCTTGCTCTCCTCAATGCGGCGGCGGTTCAGGTAAGTAATGGGGGAAATGCCGTACTCCCGCTGGAAGGTGTGGGCCAGATAGTATTTGTTCAGGTGGGCAAGCTCTGCCAGCAGGTCCAGCGAGATATCCTCGCGGTAGTTGGTGTCCAGATACCGCTTGATCTCGGCGCACTCCCGGTTCTCGGTCGGGGCAGCCTCCTCCAGCTGCAGCGAAATGGTGGTGCAGCGCACTAGCCAGATCAGCAGTACCTCCAGCAGGTCCTGACAAACGGTCTCGCAGCCGTCTAAGCTGCGGTCGGCCTCGGCCAGCAGCATGTGCAGCAACGTGACCATCCGCTCCCGGTTCTCCCGGCAATTGAAGATGGCGTAGTTCGTATCCGCCTTGCTGAACAAAAACTCCATGCTGGCAACGCCCAGCACGATATACTCCAAGGGCGAGGCGTTCAGGCTAAGCTCGGTATGCTCCACCTGCGGGTTCACAATGACCATATCGTCCGGCTTTACCGGGAACAGCTGCCCGGCAAGGTAGAACTGTCCCTCGCCGCTGAGGCAGTAGAACAGCTCCGTGCAGGAGTGGGTGTGGGTGGTACTGTTCCAATCGCCGCCAAATTTGCTTTTGCTGATGTACAGCAGCCGGAAGGATTCCCGCGGAGCGGGCGCGTGGCGGATATCAAAGCGCTGGGTACTCATAGATGATCGGCTCCTTCGGGAAACGCAAATTTTCTAAAAATAAACGCAACATTCTAAAAACATTATCAAAAAATGGTGCGTTGTTTCGTGCACTTTACCCTCATTATAGAGGGAACATACAAAAAAAGCAAGCCCTGATTTTAGGCTGATTTTTATATTTTTGTTTCTCAAGTCCCTTCGAAATATGTCAAAATAGTTACAGGCTGGGGATTATGCTGAAACTTTTAAAAGATTTTTAGCACTTTTGCTGGAAGAATTTTTTAGAAAGCAACATCTATAAAAAATGAAACAACAAACCTCTTGAGCAAGGAAGCGAAAGAATTTATATTGGAGGCAGAAAAACACACAGTCCTTCGGGCAAAGCCTGTTTGCCCGGCTGTGTTTGAACGGAACAAAATGATGGAGGCAACACAGTATGAATCGTATTTCTCGTCGTAATTTCCTGAAGGCGGCCGGCGTTGGCGCCGCTGCACTGGGTCTGGCTGCCTGCGGCGGCTCTTCCAGCTCCACCGCATCCAGCGTGGCATCCTCCACCGCCGCTTCTTCCGCAGCGGCGGCTGCAGACGTTACCATCAAGGTAGCCGCCATCGAGACCGGCTACGGCGCTGATATGTGGAAGAAGGTCGCCGAGGCCTTTACCGCACAGACCGGCATCAAGGTGGACCTGACCACCGACAAAAAGCTGGAGGACGTCATCGGCCCCTCCATGCAGGGCGGCGACTACCCCGACGTGGTCCATCTGGCCACCGGCCGTGAAGCTGCCCTGACCGAGCAGTTCATCAAGGGCAACCTGATCGCCGACATCACCGATGTGCTGAGCATGACCGTGCCCGGCGAGAGCAAGAAGGTGAGCGAGAAGATCGCCGGCGGCTTTACCGACACCTCCCTGACCAACCCCTACGGCGACGGCAAAACCTATCTGGCTCCCATGTTCTACAGCCCCTGCGGCCTGTTCTACAACGCCGGTTTCCTGAAGGAAAAGGGCTGGGACGTGCCCAAGACCTGGGACGAGATGTGGGCACTGGGCGACAAGGCTGCCGCTGAGGGCACCTACCTGTTCACCTACCCCACCACCGGCTACTTCGACGCCTTCTTCTATGCGCTGATGTACGCTGCCGGCGGCCCGGAGTTCTTCAACAAGGCCACCCACTACACCGAGGGCATCTGGGACACCCCCGAGGCAAAGACCTGCTTTGATATTGTGGCAAAGCTGGCTTCCTACACCAACCCCATCACCCCCGCACAGGCCAACGATCAGGACTTTACCCAGAACCAGCAGCTGGTGCTGGACAACAAGGCCCTGTTCATGCCCAACGGCACCTGGATCGTGGGCGAGATGGCCGAGGCTCCCCGTGCAGACGGCTTTGAGTGGGGCATGACCGCCCTGCCCGCTGTCAAGGCCGGCGGCGATGGTTACAGCTACACCTGGTTCGAGCAGGCATGGATCCCCGCCGGTGCCGAGCATCAGGATGCCGCCAAGCAGTTCGTGGCTTACCTGTACAGCGACGAAGCCTGCAAGCTGTTTGCCGAGAGCGGCGCTATCCAGCCTGTGCTGGGCATCGCCGACAGTCTGGAAGGCGACAACAAGATGTTCTACTCCATCTACGACAACGGCGCAAAGGCCGCCATGGGCAACTTTGCAGCCTTCAGTGCCATCCCCGGCGTGGAAGTGCGCACCGTGTTCTTCGACCCTGTCAACTCTCTGGTGTCCGGCAGCATGACCGAGCAGCAGTGGATCGACGGCATCAAGTCCGCCAGCGACCAGATGCGCGCCAACATCATCGAGTAATTAAGCCCTGCCCAGCGGGGGCGGTTTTTACCGCCTCCGCTTTTTTGGGCTGTACAGTACCATCAAGAAAGGAGCGGTCAATCCCCTATGAGAACGGATAAAAGCCGCAAACGGTTCGTATTCCTCTGTGTGGCACCGGCTACCATCCTGTTTTTCCTCTTTATGATCCTGCCCACCCTCAACGTGTTCCGCATGAGTTTGTATGAGCGGGGTGCCTATTCTCCCAACGAGACCTTTGTGGGGCTTAAAAACTTCCAGCATCTGCTGCGGGACGCCCAGTTCATCCGCTCCATGCAGAATATGATCCTGCTGGTGGTAACGGTCACCCTGATCACCTTCGCCTTTGCACTGGTATTTGCCGCCATCCTCACCCGGGAGAAGATCAAAGGCCAGAACTTTTTCCGCATCATCTTCTACATCCCCAACATCCTGTCGGTGGTCGTCATCTCCGGCATCTTCTCGGCCATCTATAAGCCGGAAAACGGCATGCTGAACAGCATCATCGGCCTGTTCCGCACGATGAGCGACCCCATCCTGTGGAAGGGCGAAAAACTGGTCATCCCCTCCATCATCATTGCCATGGTGTGGCAGGCCATCGGCTACTACATGGTCATGTACATGGCCTCCATGTCTGCCGTGCCCATCAGCCTGTACGAGAGCGCCAATCTGGACGGTGCCGGGCGGCTGACCCAGTTCTTCCAGATCACCATCCCCCTCATCTGGACGAATATCCGCACCACCCTCACCTTCTTTATCATCTCCACCATCAACATGGCCTTCCTGTTCGTCAAGGCCATGACCAGCGGCGGCCCCAACGGTGCATCGGATGTGGCGCTGAGCTATATGTACAGCCAGAAGGACGCCGGTCTTTACGGGTACAGCATGGCTATCGGCGTGGTCATCTTCCTGTTCTCGTTTGCCCTATCCGCCTGTGTTAACAAGGTCACAAGCCGCGATACGCTGGAATTTTAAGGAGGGAAGAAGATGCAGAATACCACCGAAAAATCTTCCCGCTCTGCGGAAGGTCTGTACAAGTTTTTCATCTATTTTGTGCTGGTTCTGCTGGCCGTTACCATCATCGTGCCGGTGGCATGGGTGTTCATGGCCTCCATCAAGCAGAATGCAGAGTTCTACGGCAACCCGTGGGCATTGCCCGCCGGGTTCTACTGGCAGAACTTCGTCAACGCATGGAACGGCGCCAAAATGGGCGAATATATGCTCAACTCGGTCATCGTCACCGCGCTGGCGCTGGCGCTGCTGCTGGTCGTTGCCCTGCCCGCCGCCTACTGCCTGTCCCGCTTTCACTTCAAGGGGTGCAAGGTGCTGAACACCCTGTTCATGGCGGGCTTGTTCATCAACGTGAACTACATCGTGGTGCCCATCTTCCTGATGCTGCGGGACGGCGATGTGTGGCTGAAAGGCCATTTCGGCAGCGGCTTTCTGCTGAACAATCTGGTGGTGCTGGCGGTGGTATACGCCGCCACCGCGCTGCCCTTTACCATCTACCTGCTGTCGGGCTACTTTGCCACCCTGCCCCACGATTTTGAGGAGGCCGCCTATATCGACGGTGCAAGCTATTTTTCCACCATGACCCGCATCATCTTCCCCATGGCAAAGCCCTCCATCATCACCATTATCCTGTTCAACTTCCTGTCCTTCTGGAACGAGTATATCATCTCCATGACCCTGATGAGCTCCACCAAGGCACCCCGCACCCTGCCGGTCGGTCTTTTGAACCTGATGCAGGCGCAGCAGAGCGCCGCCCAGTACGGCACGATGTATGCAGGTCTTGTGCTGGTAATGCTGCCCACCCTGATTTTGTACATCTGCGTGCAGCGGCAGCTGACGCAGGGCATGACCATGGGCGGCCTGAAAGGTTAAGGTGACAAACGATGAAAGCATATTGGAAAAACCATCCCGCCCTGCGCATGATCCTGATGCTGGTGCTGTTTGTGCTGGCACTGGTGCTGGTGGTGTCCGGCTGGAAAATGACCGGACAGCTGGCAGGGCTTGGCATCATGCTGGTGGGCGTAGCGCTGCTGCTGGCTGTGCTGGCGCTGTATAACGCCGCCTACGATTGACCCCCTACGATTCAAAGAGAGGCAAAAGGAGAGTTTCCCATGGATGAAATAAGAAAGACCGGGCGCGTGACCATTCCCACAGACTTGGACGTTGTGCCCGAAACACTGGAGATCTTAAAAAAGTGGGGTGCCGATGCCATCCGCGACTGCGACGGCACCGACTTTCCGCAACAGCTCAAGGATGCAGACGCCAAGATCTACTCCACCTACTATACCACCCGCAAGGATAACGCATGGGCAAAAGCAAACCCGGACGAGGTGCAGCAGTGCTACATCATGACCGGCTTCTACACCGCACCCGGCGACACCGTGACCATCCCGCTGATGAAGGGCATCAGCCCGGAGCTGATGCAGGTGAACACCAACGACGACATCACCCGCTGGTGGGAGGTCATGGATCGAACCACCGGTCAGCCCGTGCCGCCGGAGCAGTGGAGCTACGCCGACGGCAGTGTGACCGTACAGGCCGTACCGTTCCATGAGTATACCGTCAGTTTTCTGGCTTACCTCATCTGGGACCCGGTGCATATGTACAACGCTACCACCAACGGCTGGACGAATTTTGAGCACCAGATCACCTTTGACGTGCGTCAGCCCAAGACCCACAAGTATTCCATGGAGCGCCTGCGCAAGTTCATTGCAGAGCACCCCTATGTTAACGTCATCCGCTACACCACCTTCTTCCACCAGTTCACCCTGATCTTCGACGAGCTGAAGCGGGAGAAGTTCGTGGACTGGTATGGATACTCTGCTTCGGTCAGCCCTTATATCCTCAACCAGTTTGAGCAGGAAGTGGGCTACAAGTTCCGCCCGGAGTACATCATCGATCAGGGCTACTACAACAACCAGTATCGGGTGCCCAGCAAGGAATTTCGGGATTTTCAGGCCTTCCAGCGCCGCGAGGTGGCAAAGCTTGCCAAGGAGATGGTGGATATCACCCACGCGTGCGGGTGCGAAGCCATGATGTTCCTCGGCGATCACTGGATCGGCACCGAACCTTTCATGCCGGAGTTCAAGACCATCGGACTGGATGCCGTAGTGGGCAGCGTGGGCAACGGCTCCACCCTGCGCCTGATCTCTGACATTGAGGGCGTGAAGTACACCGAGGGCCGTTTCCTGCCGTACTTCTTCCCCGACACCTTCCACGAGGGCGGCGACCCGGTGCGGGAAGCCAAGGAGAACTGGGTTACAGCCCGCCGCGCTATCCTGCGCAAGCCCATTGACCGCATCGGCTATGGCGGCTATCTGAAACTGGCCTTGCAGTTCCCGGAGTTCGTGGACTACGTGGAGAGCGTCTGCAACGAGTTCCGCGAACTGTACGAGAACATCAAGGACACCACACCCTACTGTGTCAAGCGAGTGGCCGTGCTGAACTGTTGGGGTAAAATGCGGGCTTGGGGCTGTCACATGGTGCATCACGCCCTCTATTACAAGCAGAACTATAGCTATGCCGGTGTCATTGAGATGCTGTCCGGTGCGCCCTTTGATGTGAAGTTTATCAGCTTTGAGGATATCAAGAACGACCCGCATCTGCTGGATTCGTTGGATGTCATTATCAATGTCGGCGATGCCGACACCGCACACACCGGCGGCATCTGGTGGGAAGATCCGGAGATCTCCTCCGCTATCCGCAAGTTCGTCTGGAACGGCGGCGGCTTTATCGGCGTGGGTGAGCCTTCCGGTCACCCGTATCAGGGGCACATTTTCCAACTTGCCACTGTGTTGGGCGTGGAGGAGGAAAACGGCTTCACCCTGAACTACGACAAATACAACTGGGAGGAGCACCCGGACCACTTTATCTTGCAGGACGCCGACCAACCCGTGGACTTTGGCGAGGGCAAGAGGAATATTTATGCGCTGGAAGGCACCGAAGTGCTGGTGCAGCGAAACAAAGAAGTGCAGATGGCGGCACACGACTTCGGCAAGGGTCGTGCCGTGTACATCAGCGGTGTGCCTTACAGTTTTGCCAACAGCCGTACCCTTTACCGCGCTATCCTGTGGAGTGCCCACAGCGAGGAGGAGCTGCATACATGGTTCAGCTCCAACTACAACGTGGAGGTGCACGCCTACGTCAAAAACGGCAAGTACTGCGTGGTGAACAACACCTACGAGCCGCAGGACACCACCGTTTACACCACAGACGGCAGCAGCTTTGCTCTGCATCTGGATGCCAACGAGATCAAGTGGTATGAGATCTAAGTTCTCCTTTTCATAAACGAACACAACGGGCAGCTCTGTTATCAGAGCCGCCCGTTGTGTTTGCTGTATCTGCCGATAACTCAACCTGTGTCAATCGAACGCTGCAATGGAGATGGCTGGAAACGCAGAAATTCAGTAATGCGAGCGTAATAGACCTGCAGAAAAAAGAAACTGCCCGCGCAAGTATGCGTAAGATGGTGAAGCACTTGCTGAAAAAATATAAGTATGCGCCAACGTCAAGCGGCGCAAGGGCTGCAACAAAAAGACCGTGCAGAAGGACTGGCTGGAAGATCTAGTCGTCCGGGAGACCATGAAGCTGATTCAGGACGATGCGGTGATCGACAAGATCGTTCAGCTCGTCATGGATGTCCAGAATCAGGAGAACACCACGATCCCGCTACTGGAAAAGCAACTGCGAGAGGTCAACAAAAAGCTGGACAACCTGATGAAGGCTATCGAGGACGGCTTGTACACCCGGACAACGAAAGAGCGTCTGGAAGCGCTGGAAATCCAGAAAGATGAACTGACTGCAAAAATCGCAGATGAAAAATTGAAGAAGCCCAGCTTCAATGAGGATTTCATCCGATTCTGGCTGATGAAATTTAGAAAGTTCGATATTTCGCAGAAAAAGCAGCGGAAAGCACTGATTGAAATTTTTGTAAATGCCATTTTTCTGTACGATGATCGGATGCTGCTCACGTTCAACTACAAGGATGGCACCCAAATCGTCCGATTTGAGGACACTTTGACCGCTGATTGCGGAGAAAAAAGTTTGCGTTTGCGAAGCAACGAAAGCCCCAGTGGGGCTTTTGAGCAACAGAACGGTCTTGCGCAAGCAAGATGGAGGGGCCTTGCCCCGACAAGTTCGGATTTGTCCAGTTCTGCTGGACCAAAAGCTCCACAGACGAATTTGTTCGTCTGTGGAGCTTTTTTGTTTGCCCACAGCGTGGTCAGAAAATGAAAAAAGAATGCAAAATGCGGTGCGCTTGAAAAATGTCAGGACGGGATTTTTGTAAAAAATGTAGAATATCTTGCCGGAAACTGTGCATTCTCTCCAACAAAAACTGCCCAAACGTGTTGATATTGAGAAAAAAGCTTCACAAACGTTTACAAAAGGGTAACAGGTTGGTATACTTTATGGTGGTAAACGTAACAAGCCATGGAAGCTGAAAGGAGAACCTACCCGTGAATACCGCTGCACCGTCCCGTAAAAAACTGCTGAGCCTTGTGCTGACACTGGTGTTTATGCTCACCTGCCTGCCGGCGGCCTTGGCGGTTGATCTGAACGTGGACGCAGGCTTCTACTTCAAGCAGAGCCGCGGCGGCACCTGCACACTGGCATCCGCAGCCATGATGCTGCGCCGTCGTGCCTATTTTGACGGCCTGACCGACTGGTCCACTGTGACCGAGAACAGTGTCCGTTCCACAGCATGGTCCAACGGGCTTTCCCACAGCTTTACATATAAGGAGATGCAGGTGGGCTACGGCACACTGCCCTCCCGCAAACAGGAAAAAGTGCAGACCCTGATCACCCTGCTTTCGCAGCACCCGGAGGGCATCGTGCTGTATGACCGCAGCCAGCCCCATGCAGTGCTGCTCACCGACTACACCAACGGCAACTTCTATTGCTCCGATCCGGCAGGCAACATCTCTTCCGGACGCATCCCGCTGGAAAACTCCAGCGTTTCGGTCAATAGGTCCTCCTGCTACTGGTATGTGGCATCAGATCACAACTTCATTGCTGCAGAGGCTGACGGCCTGCGTCTGGAAGGCATGAGCTACCCCATCAATGTCCGTGCGGGCAAGGGCATGGCGCTGACCGGCACTGCAAATGCTGCGCTGGGCACCACCTTGACCAATGTGCAGTTGGCAGTGCTGGACGAGAACGACCAGACGGTGTTCACTGCACAGGCAGCACCCAATACGGCAATCTTCTCCTTCAAGTCGCTGGACAGCTCCATCCGCTTTGGCGAACTGCCCGCAGGCAATTACACCTACATGGTGGTCGTGACCGATTCTCAGGGCGATAACCTCTGCTTTACCAGTGACTTCACGGTTTCGGATGGCTCGGCAAGCAGCGGCGTTTACTGGTCGGTGAAGGATACCGAGGGCACCAAGCTGCTGGACAGCATTCAGGAAGTTCAGGATGCCTTTGCAAATGCAACTGAGTCCACTCTGGGCTGGTTTGGCGGTCTATTCCAGTAAAATCATAAACGAAAAAAAGAAGTCCCGGAATACACTTCCGGGATTTCTTTTTTTGCTGTAATTTGTTGTAAAAAAAGCTTATTTCAGGGTTCCGTCCAGTACCTGACTGTAATACCAGGGCTTTGGTGCGCGGAAGGTCTTGCCGCTGAGGAATTCGAAATCCGGCTGGTTGAAGCGGGGCATGGTGAGTTCCCATGCGCACAGGGCCTGATACTTGAGCTTCAGCTCGCGGTTGGCGGTGTTGTTGCCGTATTTGCTGTCGCCCAGAATGGGACAGCCGATGCTGGCCATGTGGGCGCGGATCTGATGGGTGCGGCCGGTGATCAGCTGCACCTTCAGCAGAGCCAGACGGCCGGAGACAGCGATGGTCTCGTACCGGGTCTCCACGTCCCTGGCACCGGGCTGCTTGTCCTCCACGATCTTCACGATGCCGCGGTCGGCGTCCTTGAGCAGATAGCCGCCCAGAGTGGCATCCGGCGGCATCGGACGGCCGAAGGTGACGCAGAGGTAGGTCTTTTTCACTTCGCGGTTCTTGATGGCTGCAAGGAACAGCTCTTCGGCCTCCGGGGTCTTGGCAACGATGACAAGGCCGCTGGTGCCGGTGTCCAGCCGGTGGCACAGCGCCGGGGTGTACAGGTCGTTCTCCTTGTACTCGCCCTGCTGGTTCAGGTAGAGCAGGGTGCGGTTCAGCAGGGTGTCGTCCTCCGGACCATCCACGGCAAGACCGGCGGGCTTGTTCACAATGACGATCTGCGGGCAGTCGTAGACCACCTGTGCCGGGCCGCGGGCGTTCTTCCACGCCGGGCCGTCCACACGGCGGTCCGCATCCAGAACTTCATCCAGAATGAACAGCTTGATCTCATCACCGGCCATCACGCGGGTGGAAAGCGGCTGCTTTTTGCCGTTCAGCTTGATCTTGTTCTCCCGCAGGGCCTTGTTCAGGCGGCCGGGGGTCAGGGCGGGAAACTGCTGGGTCAGATAGTTGTCCAGCCGGGTAGGGGCAAGACATTTTACTTTTAAAATTTTCACGGGAAATTCCTCTCTATCTTAAAATCAGTTGCAATAGAATGGGTTCTTGATTCGTTTTTATTGTAGCGGAACAAAAACCGCGCGTCAAGCGCAGAGAAAAGGAAATGTTGACTTTTCCGCACGGGTGACGTATGATACCGAGACAGGTGCGGAAAACACCGCCCCGACAACAACAGAAGAAGGTATAGAATATGAAACTGAATAAAAAGGTGCTGGCCGTTACGGCCATTCTGGCAGTGGGCATTCTGGCAGGTTGCGGCAGCAGCAACAGCACCGCAGGCAGCGCGGCAAGCGCACCGGCTTCCGGCGTGGAAAGCAGTGCGGCTTCGTCCGAAGCAGCCGGTGAGATGGGCGATGTGCTGCCCATCGACGCCGGGGATCTGAACGAGATCAAGACGGGTTCCTACAAGTTTGCAGCCAGCATCACCAAGGTGGCCGACGGCCAGGCGACCCTGAGTGTATACGGCTACGACAGCTACCTGCCCGAGGACATCGACGCCTTGCAGGAGGGCAGCGTGCTTCGGATCCACGACCAGGGCGACACCACCGTGACCAAGCTGACTGTGACCAGCATCGACAGGGATGCCGACAACGGCTATGTGACCATCAACGGCGGCATCGAAGCGGGCGGCGTGGAGCTGACGCTGGACCACGATGTGTACCGCACCGTGACCTTTGACGATTACCCCGTCTACTATGAGATGGGCGAGGTGACCCTGCCTCTGGCCGGGGGCGTGACCCTGAGCGACAGCTCGGCCGACCCGCAGGCTTCCGCCGTGGAGACGGACGGCGCCGATGCCGTGGCCAAGGCCGTCAACGCCGAGCCGGACGGCTGGATGCCCAACAACACCCTGGTCTTTACCGAGGATGGCACCATCAGCAGCATCGTCCGCATCTGGGTGCCGTGAATTTTGCTCAAAACCGTTGACAAACGTTTTGCGTATGCTATAATTTAGCTGTACGCAAAGGGGCATTGTGTCTGCTTTGCGGAATGTGAAATTATGACAGATGGCAATGATGGGGTCAGAAATGCACACCGCCGTTCAGAGAGAGCGCTTCCAGCTGCAAGGCGTTCCGGCCGGTTCCATTTTGCGCCGCCCCGGAGCTTCCGGCGACACAAGTCGGACGCAGCGCAGCGTTAACGCGCCGAAAGCGGCAGGGGACACATTTTATCCTTTGCAATTTGGGTGGTACCACGGAGCAGTTTACAGGCAGCCTCGTCCCTTTTGGGATGGGGCTGTTTTTTGTTTTCTGCGCCCACCCGCCCCGTCTGCCATAATCATAAATCTGACGTGCAAACGCCAAGGACAATCGAGGAGAGAAAACCTATGCAATGGACCGGTTTGAATGAACTGCGTGAAAAGTACCTGAGCTTCTTTGAGAGCAAGGGCCACCTGCGTCTGGACAGCTTCCCGCTGGTGCCCAAGAACGACCCCAGCCTGCTGCTCATCAACAGCGGCATGGCCCCCATGAAAAAGTGGTTTCTGGCTCAGGAAGAGCCGCCCCGTCACCGCGTGACCACCTGCCAGAAGTGCATCCGCACCCCGGATATCGAGCGTGTTGGCATCACTGCCCGCCACGGCACCTTCTTTGAAATGCTGGGCAACTTCTCCTTCCAGGATTACTTCAAAGAGGAGGTCATTCCCTGGGCATGGGAGTTCCTGACTTCTGACGAGTGGATGGCCATTCCGAAGGACCGCCTGCACATCTCTGTGTACGAAGAGGACGACGAGGCTTACGATATCTGGACCAAGAAGGTGGGCATCGCCCCCGACCACATGGTGCGTCTGGGCAAGGAAGACAACTTCTGGGAGCATGGCTCCGGCCCGTGCGGCCCCTGCTCCGAGATCTACTTTGACCGCGGCCCCGAGTACGGCTGCGGCAAGCCGACCTGCGGCGTGGGCTGCGACTGCGACCGCTATATGGAGATCTGGAATCTGGTGTTCAGTCAGTTCGATGCCGACGGCAAGGGCCACTACGAGCGTCTGGCACGCCCCAACATCGATACCGGCATGGGTCTGGAGCGTCTGGCCTGCGTGATGCAGGGCGTGGACAACCTGTTTGAGGTTGACACCGTGCAGAGCGTGCTGCACCATGTAGAGCACATTGCCAACAAGACCTACGGCGAGGACGACAAGACCGATATCTCCATCCGTGTCATCACCGACCACATCCGCAGCTGCACCTTCATGGTGTCCGATGGCATCCTGCCTTCCAACGAGGGCCGCGGCTATGTGCTGCGCCGCCTGCTGCGCCGTGCTGCCCGCCATGGCCGTATGCTGGGCATCACCCGCCCGTTCTTGGTGGAGCTGGTGGAGACTGTCATCCAGTCCAGCGAGAGCGCATACCCCGAGCTGCGCGAGCACGATGCTTATATCAAGAAGGTCATCGGCACCGAGGAGGCAAACTTTGCCCGTACCATTGATGCCGGCATGAACATCCTGAACAACATGATCGACGGTCTGGAAAAGGCACATGAGCATCTGCTGAAGGGCCTGGACGTGTTCAAGCTGAACGATACCTTCGGTTTCCCGCTGGATCTGACCAAGGAGATCGCTGCAGAGCAGGGCATTGAGATCGACGAGGAAGGCTTCCACGCCGAAATGACCAAGCAGAAGGAGCGTGCCCGTGCAGAGCGCCTGAAGAAGAACATCTCCGGTTGGAGCGAGGATCTGTTCGGTGCGCTGAATGCAGAGCCCACCGTCTTTACCGGCTACGAGACCCTGAACGACACCGGTGTTGTGGTCGCCTTGAGCGACGAGGAGACCCTGACCGATGCCATTGCTACCGACGAGGAAGCAAAGGACGGCGTGCTGGTGGTTCTGGATAAGACTCCCTTCTACGCTGAGATGGGCGGTCAGGCTGCGGACCACGGCATGCTGAACAGCGCCGACTGCAGCCTGCGCGTGCTGGATGTGAAGAAGACCCCCAAGGGCTACTACGTCCACACCTGCGTGCTGGAGAGCGGCATCGTGAAGGTGGGCGACCACCTGACCGCTCAGGTGGATAAGGAATACCGCATGGCCATTGCCCGCAACCACACCGCCACCCATCTGCTGCAGGCAGCTCTGCGTGAAGTGCTGGGCGACCACGTCCATCAGGCAGGCTCCTATCAGGATGCAGAGATCACTCACTTCGACTTTACCCACTTCAGCGCTGTCACTCCCGAGGAGCTGGCCCGCGTGCAGAAGATCGTGAACGATAAAATCTACGAGTCCATGAACGTCACCGTCCGGGAAATGCCCATTGAGGAAGCCAAGAAGCTGGGTGCAATGGCTCTGTTCGGCGAAAAGTACGGCAAGGTCGTGCGTGTTGTGGACATCGAGGGCTGGTCTACCGAGTTCTGCGGCGGCACCCACGTGAAGAACACCGCCCAGATCGGCGGCTTCAAGATCGTGAGCGAGGCCTCCGTTGCTGCGGGCATCCGCCGCATCGAGGCTGTCACCGGCCGCAACCTGCTGATCCGTGCAAACCTGCAGGAGGCTATGCTGCATACCGTGGCAAACACCCTGAAGGCAAACAACGTGACCGCTCTGCCCGTCCGTGCCGAGGCCGTGATGGCTGAGAACAAGGCTCTGGCCAAGGAGCTGGAAGAGATCAAGGCACAGGTCGCCGCTTCCAAGGTGACCAGCCTGTTTGATAATGCCGAAGAGATCGGCGGCGTGAAGATCGCTTCTGCATACTTCACCGGCACCACCGGCGACACCCTGCGCGGCATGTGCGATACCATCCGCGACAAGGCTGTGAAGCCCGCTGTGGCGGTTCTGGTGGGCAAGGCTGAGGATAAGATCACCATGGCTGTCACTGTGACCAAACAGGCACAGGAAAAGGGTCTGAAGGCCGGTGCTCTGGTCAAGGAGATCGCTGCCATTGCCGGCGGCAAGGGCGGCGGCAAGCCGGACTTTGCAATGGCCGGCCTGAAGGACGAGACCAAGATCGATGAGGCTCTGGCGGCTGTCAGCGCTATCGTCAAGAAGGCTCTGGGCGAATAAGAAAACGGGTTCGCCCTCTCCGTCAACGCTGACGCGCTGCCACCTCTGGGAGAACTGGACGCAAAGCGGCCTGAGAGGGCGGGGACGTTTATAAAATATCAGGAAGGAGTTGTTTCCCATGGAAGATTGTCTGTTCTGTATGATCGCGGAGGGGAAAATCCCCTCCAAGAAGCTGTACGAGGACGAGCAGGTGGTGGCGTTTTACGACATCAACCCGCAGGCCAAGGTGCACTTTCTGGTGGTGCCCAAAAAGCACATTGTCTCTGCCGCTGCGCTGACCGAAGAGGACGGCGCACTGCTGGGCCATATCTTTGCAGTGATCGCAAAGCTGGCTGCGGAGCAGGGCCTGAACAACGGCTACCGCGTCATCTCCAATGTTGGCGAGGACGCAGGCCAGACCGTGAAACATCTGCATTTCCATGTTCTGGGCGGCGAAAAACTGCCTGTCTGATTCCAATAAAAAGGGAGCGTTGAATTATGGCTGAGACCTATACTCTGCACGTTGCAGGCCTGACCCGTGAGCTGACCATCTGCAAGGTGAATGACCACATGGACATTGCTGCTTTTATCATGCTGGGTGATGCCGAGCTGACCGTGGCTGCTGCCGCTGAACTGCTGAAGAAGTGCCCGGATTTTGATATCCTGCTGACCGCCGAGGCCAAGGGCATCCCTCTGGCACACGAGATGAGCCGCCAGAGCGGCAAGCCCTACGTCTGCGCACGCAAAGGCGAAAAGCTGTATATGACCGACCCCGTGGTGGTGGAGGATCAGTCCATTACCACCGCAGGCAAGCAGAAGCTGGTCATCGACCGCAAGGAGCTGGACAAGATGAGCGGCAAGCGCGTTCTGGTGGTGGACGATGTCATTTCCACTGGCGGTTCGCTCAAGGCTCTGGACGCGCTGGCTGAGCAGACCCAGTGCACCATTGTGGGCCAGGCCGCTGTTCTGGCCGAGGGCGATGCAGCTGAGCGCAAGGATATCATCTTCCTGGAGCCGCTGCCTCTGTTCTTCCACTAAGCTGCAATGCGACGCCCGCTCTGCGTTTTCTGCGCTGGAATGCTGGGTGTGGAGTTAGTGTGCGTTTTTTTGCCGCAAACGGAACTTTTTGTGCCGTTTGCGGCATTTTTTGTTGCCGTTTGTCTGGTGCTGTGCATCTTTGATGCTGCCCGCAAAGCAGCGCTCTGCATCCTGCTGGGTGCTGTTGTGGGTATGGCATCGGTGCTGCATACGGCAAACCGGCTGGAGCGCATCCGTGTGCAATATGCAGGCCGTCCGCTGATGCTGACTGCAGAGGTGGAAAGCACGGCGGATTCCTACGATCCCGGTATCGTGGATGCGGTTTTGCATGTAGAGAAAGTGAACGGCAGCGCGGAATCCTTCCGGGTGGAGTGCAGTGCTTTGCCGGAGTGCAAAGCCGGGGAAAGGGTGCAGGGAAGATTTATACTGTCGGCCCCGGCATCCGGCAGCCGGGTCAGCCTGTATGCGGACGGCATCGCTCTGCAGGCGGAAATGGACGAGGACGGGCCGGAGCTTACAGTTCTGGGCGAAGGCGGCAGCTTCCGCGCCCGCACCCACCGCCTGCAGCAAAGGCTCAGTGCGTCGCTGCGCCGCCGTATGGACGGCAAGACCGGCGGTGTGCTGGCTGCCATGACGACCGGCGACCGGAGTTATCTGTCTTCGGCCATGCGCAGCGCCTACCGGGGCGCGGGTCTTGCCCATGTGCTGGTGGTAAGCGGAATGCATGTGTCCATTTTGTGCGGTGATATCCTCAGCACACTCCTGCCCTACGAGTGGGAGCAGAGCTACCGCAGGCGCAGACACCGGGCGGTATTCCGAAGTCTGCTGGCCTTTTTGCTGATGGGCGTGACCGGCTTCACACCCTCGGTATGCCGCGCCGCAGTGGCGGTCTGGGTCGGTGCACTGGGTGTGTGGCTGTACGGCCCGCCGGATACCCTTACCTCTCTGGCGGTGGCAGGTATCGTTATGACCGCAGGCAACAGCTATGCAGTGTGCGATATCGGCTTTGAACTTTCGTTTGCGGCGGTGGTGGGCACGGTGGCAGGCGGTGTGTGCATCCGCCGCGCCCGGGATGCGTGGTACCGCCAGTTCTGGAAAAATGCGAAAAATCCGGTGAAGCGCCCATGGTATTTCAAACTGCCGGAACGTCTTTGGGGCCTTGCGGAAAGCATTTGCATCTCATTTTGTGCTTCGGTGGCCACATTCCCGGTGCTGGTGCTGCGCGGGCTGAGTGTGAGCATTTATGCGGTGGCATCCAGTGTGGCGGTGCTGTGGCTCATCCAGCCCATGATGCTGCTGGGCCTTGGCACGGCCTTTGCCGGCCTGGTACCCGCTCTTGCTCCGCTGTATGGGGTGCTGTCCGCAGCGTCTGCGGCGTTGACCGGCCTGCTCGACCGCTGGGCCGTCTGGATCTCTGCAAAACCGGGCGCGGGAATCTACTTCGATACGGCCTATGCGGCCATCGTGTGTCTGGTGCTGATCCTGTTGTGCTGGCTGGCGTTCCACTGGCGGGTACGGCTGCGGGTGGCAGGGCCATGCATCCTGCTGGCGGCAGCTGTTTCCATCGGGCTGGGCAATGCTCTCAGCCGGGATGTGGTGCACATCGACCTTGTAGGCAGCGCCAACGCGCCGGCAGTGGTCGTCACCCAGAACGATACCGCCGTGGTGCTGTTCCGGGGCGGATCTTCTGCCCAGAACGCAGTGGAAAACCAGCTTGCCCGGCGGGGCGTGCAGACTGTGGAGCTTGTGGCAGACCTGCGCACAAACCCTAAAACGGCCTGTACACTGGAAGCAGAGCGGACACTTCCGGCAGCAGAAATGGCGGTGAACACAGCACAAAAGCTGCGGTGTACACCGGCTCTGGTAGAAATGCTGCGCACCCGGAACGGCTGTCTTGTGCGGCTGACTGTGGGCAACCGGCAGTTTGCCGTGGTCAATGGAACTGTAGAACTGGCAAAACAGGTCACAGTGCAGTGGCTGCTGGCATCCCCTGCAAAGCCGGATGCTGTGCAGTATAAAAATGTTCTGGCCCTGCGCAGCTATGACTGGATGGACAACGGAAAAGAACTGGCGGCATCCATCAGCCTGCGGCGGCACGGCGGGCTGAAAACGGAGTGATGCTTTGCAATCCGGGCAGAGTGTGGTACAATAGAACAACACCATAAGAGAAGGGAGGTGCCTGCATGGCGACCGAGACAAAACTCCGGCAGTTGGCGGACAAGGGCTGCCCGGTCTACTATTTTTATTCCAGTGAGCGGTATCTGGTGCGGCAGGCGGTCACGGCCATCACCCGCATCCTGACCGCAGACAGCGACGAGGACGCCACGATTCTGGATGGAGCTGCGCCGGAGATCGAACAGCTCATCATGGCGGCGGGCACCATCTCATTTTTTGGTACCCGGCGTGTGGTGGTGCTGCCGGAGATCGACCCTGCAGCTTACAGTGACAAGGATCTGGAAGAGTTGAACAGCACCCTTTCCAGTCTGGAAAATGCTGTGGTGGTGCTGGGCAGCGTGTTTGAACTGGAGCGCAGCAAGCTCAAAACAGGCAAGCGCGCACAGAAGCTGATCGCGCAGTGCAAGGCGCTTGGCTACACCGAAGAATTGGCTAAGCCCAAGCCCTTTGAACTGAAAATGATGATGATCGATCGCGCAAAGGAACAGAAAACCACCCTGCCGGACGGCGCAGCGGCGGCGCTGCTGGAGCGCTGCGGCGAGGATCCGTTCCTTTTGGAAAATGAGGTGGACAAGCTCTGTGCATTGTCCGGGTATCAGACGGTCACGGCAGCGATGGTGGCGGAAATGGGCACGGTCAGTCTGGAAGCAGACGTGTTCGAGATGATCCGCATGATCACGGCCAAAAACGCCACAGGTGCCTGCAAAAAGCTGCAGACTTTGCTGCGCCTGCAGCAGGAGCCCATTGCCATTACAGCGGCCATGATCGGCAGCTATGTGGATCTGTACCGGGTCAAGCTGGGGGCAGCAAAACGGAAAAATTACAGCATGGTATTCAAGGATTTTGGCTATAAGGGCAGTGATTACCGGCTCAAGCGGTCGGCCGAAACAGCCTCGCATTACACGCTGGGCCAGATCGAAAACTGTATGCAGGTGCTGCTGGAACTGGACCAGAGCCTGAAAAGCCAGCCTACCGATGACCAGATCCTGCTGGAAACAGCGCTGTGCCGGTTGGCAATGGCGGGGAGCGGACGATGAAGGAAAACGAAATGATCCATACAGGCCGGGTGCTCATTGTGGAGGGCAAGTACGATGCGGCCCGGCTCTCCCATCTGACCGATGCCATGATCCTGCTGACGGATGGCTTTGGCATTTACAGCGACAAAAAGCGCCAGCAGCTGTTCAAGGCACTGGCGCAGAAAAACGGCCTGATCCTGCTCACGGATTCGGACGCAGCAGGCTTCCGCATCCGCACCTACATCACCAATCTGGTGGGAGAAAAGAATGTGGTGCAGGCTTACGTGCCCGCGATCCACGGCAAGGAAAAGCGCAAGGAACAGCCCGGCAAGGAGGGCCTGCTGGGGGTCGAGGGCGTGGACGATGCCATTGTTCTACAGGCGCTGCGGGATGCCCTTGGCGCTGAGGCGGGTGCCGCAGCGGCCCGCCCGGAAGGACGGCAGATCACCTATACCGACCTCTACGAGTGGGGGCTTTCCGGCAGGCCGGGCAGCGCCGAGCGCAAGGCAAAGCTTCTGAACGCGCTGGGCCTGCCGCCGCGTCTTTCCAAAAAGGAGCTGGTGGAAGCACTGAATCGACTGTATACTTTTGAACAATTGGACGAGATGCAGTTGAAAATTCTGGATAGCTGACTGCATGGCGCAGGGGTGAGCACACCGTTCACCTCTGCGCTGTTTTTGTACCCGGAACATCCCACCGCTGGCGCAGAAGTTCCAGCGCATGAGTTTCCAGACGGGAAACATAGCTGCGGCTGATGTCCAGCAGTTTTGCAGTTTCCAGCTGGGTCAGCGGCGGCTGGCCGGAAAGACCATACCGCAGCAGAATGATCTGTCGCTCCCTGGCGGGCAGGCCGTCCAGCAGCTGCCGCATCCGGCGGATATCGTCCTGCGTTTCGCAGGTGTCCTCCATGCAGAAGCTGTCCTGCAGCACATCGGCCAGCGTCAGCGCAGAGTCACCATCTGATTCCAGCGCTTCCTGCAGCGAGACGGTCCCGCCGGTTTTGCGGTTCCGGCGGAACTGCATCCGGATCTCATTTTCAATGCACCGGCTGGCGTAGGTGGAAAAGCGTGCCCGACGGGCAGAGTCGAAAGTATCCACTGCTTTCATCAGGCCGATGGTGCCGATGGAAATAAGGTCGTCCTGATCGCCGGGCAGGGCGTAGTATTTTTTTACGATGTGTGCCACCAGACGCAGATTGTGCCGGATCAGCTTTTCCCGTGCGGCAGGGTCACCGGCACGCAGTGCGGAAAAGGCTTCGGTTTCCTCCCGGGCAGAGAGGGGCCGCGGAAAGCTGCCGCTTTCCAGATGAAGCGCCAGAACCAGAAACTTTGTGGCAAAAAATTGCAGAAGAGATAAAAACATGCCGACCCCTCCCCATAGTATCATAAACGGTTACTGTAATTTATGAAGGAGGGCTTGCCTTTTTTCCGGACTCCGGGGAGAACAGCTCTGCCTCGTTGTCCACAAAATACTGATAGGCGTCCTTGTCTGCAATCAGGTAGACAGGATTCTGCAAAATCGACTTGATGGAAAACCGGGTGAAAGAACGCCCGTTTTTGTTTTGATGCCCAGCCGTCCCAGTTCTTCAATCAGGCTGGAAAAGTCGCTGATGTTGCGGCTGATGCGGTCCAGACGGTAGACCACAATGGCCTTGAATTTCCGGTCCTTGGCCGCAGTCATCATCTTTTTGAAATCCGGGCGGTTCAGGTTGCCGCCGGAAAAGCCCTCGTCCTCAAAGACAACGGCATGTTCCGCGGCAGCATCGCCGTAGTGAGTGCGGATATATTCGCGGCAGAGGTCGATCTGATTTCCGATACTTTCGCCCTTGCCGGTATAGCGGGACTTGCGGGAATAGATGGCAATGGTGTCAGCAGTTTTGGCCATGAGATACTCCTTTCCTGTTGTCCGGTGGCCGTAGATGCGGCTATTGTAGCATGGCAGGCCATCTTTGTAAAGAAAAATAACGATAGTCATACATATTTCATCATACTACGAACGGAGGTGTCAAGGATGTGACAAGGCAGAACAAGCGAGGAAGTCAGGATGTTTGACTATTTCTATGGGCAGTCGGGCGAGATGTTCTCGTATTTCCGGGTGCCCAAAATTTTATTCCGGGACATAAAATTCAAGGACCTGTCCACTGATGCCAAAACGCTGTACGGCATCCTGTTGGACCGCATGGGGCTGTCGGTGAAAAACGGATGGCTGGATGAGCAGGGAAGGGTGTATATCATTTTTCCTGTGCAGGAAGTGATGGATGCACTGGGCTGCGCAGACAACAAGGCTACCAAACTGTTCCGGGAATTGGAAAAGTTTGGTCTGATTGAGCGCAAACGGCGCGGGCTGGGAAAACCCAATCTGATTTACGTCAAAAACTTTGCAGACCCGCGTTTCCGGAATCGTGAAAAGAACGGTTCCGGTGCCGCGGATTCAGCGCAGCAGGAAACGGCAAAATCACGAGGAAATAAGACTGAGTGGAATAAAACCGAGGGGAGTGAACCTGATCCTTTCTCTTCCGACGCGGAGGACGAATCGGATGAGCGCACACGGCTGGAAGCGTATTTTATGCAGTCGTTGGAGGTGGACTTGCTGCTCCGGGCCTGCCCGGATGAGGAGGACACCATCCATCAAATCGTGAATCTTCTGTGGATACCTGCTCTTCGAAACGCAGAATGCTGCGGGTGGCAGGGGATGACAAGCCCGCGGAGGTCGTGCGCAGCCGATTCATGAAGCTGAATGTTCTGGAACGGCACTGCAACCAGGCCAAGATCCCGGTTATCTCGGTACATGGTCTGCGGCATACCCACGCTTCGGTGCTTCTGTTTGCAGGTGTATCTATTGCAAGCGTGGCAAGGCGGCTGGGGCATTCCAGCATGACAACAACGCAGAAAACCTACCTGCACATCATTCGGGAACTGGAAAATCAGGATATTGACCTTGTAATGCGGTCACTCTCTGGATTAAGCTGATAAAATAATCAACCATCGCTCGCGCTGATGAAGGATGATAAGAAAAACGTGGTCGTTTTGATGTTATTCATAATACAAAAAAGAGTGGCAGTGTTCAAAGCGAAATGCTGTCACTCTTTTTTAAAACTTCAACCTCTCCTGCAAAAAGCGGCACAATAGCTCCGCACAGGCGTTGTGTTGTTTTTGGGGACGGAGGAATCCGGCACAAATAGGCGGCAGACCGTCTAATATTACATCCCGGACATTGGACATCTGGTTGCTGGAAGATTTCTCGAAACGGTTCAGAGATACACAATTCTGCTCCTGCGTGCGGTAGAGTACCTGATAAAATTGCTCGACCAGCTCCAGCTGTGGGTGTGCACTGCTCTCCCGCAGTGCCTGCCACAGCGGTGCCAGGGCATCCGGGGCAAAGCCGGGCACCAGCAGGGTCTGCCCGTCCAGCTCTGCCGGTGTAATATGCGTTCGCTCCCAGAAAGGGCTGCTGCGGCAGACCATGACGGCGGCGGTATGCTGTGAAAGGGCGGTGCGTGCAAGCCCCGCAGCACAGCCGCCCAGGTCCATCACCAGCCCGGCATCCAGTGCGCCCCGTTGCAGTTGCACCGGCACTTCATCGTTGGACAGGGAAGTAAGCTCCAAGGGGATGCCGGGGTACTGCTGCCGGAATGCTTCCAGCACCTCCCCCAGATTGGGCAGATAGTCCGGAACCAGTGCCACGCTGATGCCCAGCCGCAGTGGTGCAGACTGGATGTCCTGATAAGCTTGCTGGCACAGGGCATTGAATTGCTGCACCACCGGCGCAGCCTGTGCCCGGAACCGCTCACCCTTTTCAGTAAGAGCCAGATGATTGCGGTTGTTGACAAACAGCTTGCCGCAAAGCTCTTCTTCCAGTGCAGCAATGCTCAGCCGCAAGGCCTGCCGGGACAGATACATCCGCCCGGCGGTGTGGGTGTAATTCAAATCTTCGCACAGCGCCAGAAAATAGCGCAGCTGCTGGATGGTCATGATGTGCTCCTTTTTGCAAAACGCAAGTTTTACTTGATACTTATAAGGATATTATATCTTCTTTTTCTTTGTTTGTAAATGTGATACTTTTAACAAGAACGGCAATGGATTTTTGTCGATACGAAGGATATAGCAAGAAAAGGAAGGAATTATTATGGAAAAGATCTCCCGTAAAGGATTTCTGAAGATCGCAGCAGCTGCTGCCATGAGCGGTGTCACCGCTGCCGGTCTGGCTGCCTGCAATGCAGCCAGTAGCGCCTCCGGCGTTTCCAGTGCAACCGGTATCTACACCCCCGGCACCTACACCGCTACTGCCAAGGGCATGAGCGAGATCACCGCCACTGTCACCTTTGATGCCAACACCATCACCAAGGTGGAGCTGGACCTCTCCGGCGAGACCGAGAGCATCGGTGGCGCTGCCAAGGACAAGCTGATCGAGCAGATCATGAACGCCCAGACCAGCCAGATCGACGGCGTGACCGGTGCAACCGTCACCAGCAAGGCCGTGCAGAACGCTGTGGCAGACTGCATCCAGCAGGCCAGCGGCGGTGCCATCAACCCTGCACAGCAGTCCACCGAGGAGACCTCCTCTACCGCCGACTGGCTGGGTGAGGCACCGGAGATTGCCGAGAGCGATATCAAGCAGACCGTGGACTGCGAGGTTCTGGTGGTGGGCGCCGGTTCTTCCGGTAGCTTTGCTGCCGCCGCTGCCGCCGAGGCTGGTGCCAAGACCATCCTCATCGAGAAGTTTGGTCACGATATGGCCAGCGGCATCCGGGATACGCTGGCAGCCTGCGGCTCCAAGCAGCAGCAGGAGGACGGCGACGACGTGAGCAAGAAGGACGCCGTGCGCTACCTGTGCAACTGGAGTCAGGGATACACCCGCCGCAGTCTGGCACAGGTCTGGGCCGATAAGAGCGGCGAGACCATGGACTGGTTCACGGATGTTCTGGCCGAAAGCGGTATCGACTTCCGCCACGAGATCGACGAAAAGCACGAGGGTGACAATTACGAGGTTCTGGATGTCGGCCACAGCACCCAGTATGGCGAAGAATACAGCGAGCAGCTGACCATGGATGCCGTGCTGAAGTACGCTGAGGCAGACGGCCTTGAAGTGCAGTACGAGATCACCATGGTCAAGCTGGAAAAGGACGGAGACCGCGTCACCGGCCTCATCGCCAAGAATGCCAACGATGAATATGTGCGCTACAACGCTTCCAAGGGCGTGATCCTCGCCTGCGGCGGCTACAGCGGAAACGAGACCATGATGAACGCCCTGCAGCCCCAGAGCGTGGAGCAGACCTGCGTCAACTACTCCAAGCCCGGCGCAAAGGGCGACGGCATCAAGGCGTGCCTGTGGGCTGGTGCCATCATGGACACCACCCACACCTCCATGATCTTCGACCGTGGTGCCATCAAGCCGGACCAGACCGGCGAGTACGGCAAGGCCAGCGATGGTGCCCTCTTCTGGATGGGCAGCCAGCCGTTCTTGAAGGTGAACCTGAAGGGTGAACGCTTTATGAACGAGTATATGCCCTACGATTTGGTGCTGCACGCTGCCGCCAGCCAGCCCTACCACACCTACTGCACCGTGTGGGACAGCAAGTATGCCGAGGACTGCGAGCACTTCGCCACCCATGGCTGCAGCCGTCTGTATCCCCATGTCAACGGCACCAACCCGGTGTTCCCCATGGACTATGTGCAGGCAATGAACGCCGACCTGCAGGATCAGGGCTACATCGTGGAGGCCGACACCATCGAGGAGCTGGCCGACAAGCTGGGTCTGCCGAAGGAGACCTTTACCGCTACGGTGGACCATTACAATGAGCTGGCCGCCAAGGGCGAGGATGAGGACTACGGCAAGGAGAACTACCGCCTCTCCACCCTGAGCGAGGCACCCTTCTACGGCGTCCGTCAGGCCGGCGGCTATCTGATCTGCACCATCGACGGCATCCAGATCGACGACAATATGCACGCCATTGATCAGGACTTCAAGGCCATTCCCGGTCTGTATGTCATTGGTGACATGAGCGGCAACTACTTCTCCGGCAGCTATCCCAGCCTGATGGCAGGTGCCGCCGCAGGCCGCAGTGCCACCTTCGGCCGCCTTGCCGGTCAGAACGCTGCCGCAGGCATCTGATTACAACGTTTTCCTTCTCTTCTAATTATATCTGCACCTGAAAAAGCCGCTCCGGGTCTAGCCGGGGCGGCTTTTCTGATGAATGCGGAGAAGAAAATGTATTCTCAGGCGTGAAAACCGCTCACTGCCCTTCTTTTCCGTTCGGATGCTCGTCCTTCTCCAGAACAAGATCCATGAGATATTCAAAGGTGATAAGCACGCGCGCATAGAAATAGTTGGCGGTAAGGTTCCGGTCGTCCAGCATCTTGTCGTCCAGCAGCACAAAGGCAGGGTCTGCACAGCGGGCGATGGGAGAATTGTCGGCACCCACAAAGGCAATGATGCTCCGGTGCTGTGCAAAGGAATCCTGTACCGGCTTCAGGATGGTGCCAGTCTTTCCACTCTTGCTGATGGCAATGACCAGCCCGGCATTCAGTGCACCGCTTTCGTAGACCTCATAGCTGTTGGAGCCGATGGCGCAGTAGCCCAGAACCAGCAGCTTCCGCACCATAAATTCCTGCAAAGGGGCACAGAACCCGGTGCCTGTCACAAGGATGGGCTTTTGCCGGTTGGCGTGGAGCAGCTCCACAAAGCGGTGTATTTTTTCTTCTGGGATACCCCCGATAAAGGCGGTGATGTCGGAGGCGTGGTTTTTGTTGTCGATCTCGTTCTGGATCAGAAAACCGATGCGGTAGATCATATCGGTGTAGCCGGTATAGCCCATCTTTTTGCTCAGCCGGATCACGGCCGCGGGGGAGGTATAATTCTGCGCTGCAAACTCTCGCACGCTGCACTGACCGCCGTTTTTTGCGGTTTCCAGCACCGCCTGCAAAAGCTGCTGCTCGTTGGCATTCAGATGGTGCTGATCTGCCAGTTTATAAAGGTCGTGTTTCATATTTTACTCCGATTTTCGAATCAAAGAACGGCTTGATTCCATAAAGTATACGCTGAATCGCGTATTTTGTCAATAAACATTTCGATGTATCCAACATGAAAGCGAAACATGTTTCAGCTTTTGCGAACAAGTTCAAAAAAAGTCCAATTCGGTAGATTTTTTTGTGCAGAGTGATATAATCAAGCCATCGAAACGGTAAGGTGCACCCCCGAAACGAAGAGACAATTTGAAAAGAGAGATTCATGGAACGTTAGGAGAACACCAATGAAACAAAAAGTTATGGATGCTATGCAGAGCTTTTCCAGAGCTCTGATGGGCCCCGTTCTGTTCCTGCCCATTGCGGGTATGCTGCAGGCGATTTCTTCGGTCATGAGCAACACGGCACTGGTGACAGAGGGCGGTGTTGTCTGGACCCTCGGCAAATTCATCAATGGCGGCGTTGGAGCAGTCATTGGCAATCTGGGTATCCTGTTCTGCGTGGGCATCGCAATGAGCCTTGCCAAAAAGCGCAAGGCAGATGCGGCATTTCTGGCACTGGTCAGCTATCTGGTCTGGCTGGCAGCCAATTCCCGCTGGCTGGATGTGGCAGGACTGACCATCGCCGGTGATACGGCAAGCGCTTTGTACGGCACCGGTCAGACCATCTGCCTCGGCTATCACGTTACTGACATGGGCGTATTTCTGGGCATGATCCTTGGCGTGGTGGTGGCGCTGGTCCACAACCGCTTCATCGACACCGAGTTTGAAGGTGCCATGGCCATGTACGGCAACAGCAAGTTCGTCTTTGTGGTGCTGCTGCCCATCGTTCTGGTCATGGCGGTGGTTGCCAGCTACGTCTGGCCTGTGGCTGCGGCGGGTATCAACGCCCTGACCGGTGTCATGGCAAGTGCAGGCGCGTTCGGTGTGTTCCTGTACGGCTTCTTGAACCGCGTGCTGATCCCCACGGGTCTGCATCATCTGGTCTGGTCGCCCTTCCTCTACTCCGCACTGGGCGACAGCATGATCATCGGCGGTGAGCAGATCGTTGGCGCAAAGCCTGTGTTCCTTGCCCTGCTCAGTGACCCCAGCGTGGCAATGATGCGGGATTCCGCACGTTTTCTGACCTACGGTCTGATGAAGACCTTCGGCGTGATCGGCGTGGCAATGGCTTTCATCTCCACCGCCAAAAAGGAGAAGAAGGCTGCCACCAAGGCACAGATCATCCCGGCTACCCTTACCGCCTGTCTGGTGGGCGTGACCGAGCCGCTGGAATTCACCTTCCTGTTTGCAGCTCCCGCGCTGTGGCTGGTGTACTCGGTTCTGGACGGTCTGTTCCAGATGATCGTTTACCTTGTGGGCATCCGGGTCTGCGCCACCAACGGCATCATTGATTTTCTGGTGTTGAACCTGCCTGCCGGTATCGGTCGCACCCGCTGGCCGCTGTATGTGCTGGTGGGTCTGGTGGAGATCGTGGTAATGTACCTCGTTTTCCGCTTCCTCATCGTGAAGATGAACCTCAAGACCCCCGGCCGTGAGGACGGCGAAGAAGTCACCGACCTTGCTGCAAACGCAGCTGCTGTCAAGCAACAGATCCGCAGCGGCGCAGCCGAAAAGACTGCTGCCAGCGCAAACGATGCACAGACCGCAGCCCATATCGTGGAAGGACTGGGCGGTGCAGAGAACATCCTGAACACCGATAACTGCATGACCCGTCTGCGAGTGCAGGTCAAGGATGCCGCTCTGGTCAAGGACAAGGAGTGGTTCAAGCCCACCGGCTCCGCAGGTCTTGTGGTAAAGGGCAACAACATCCAGATCATTTACGGCCCCAAAGTGGGAAAGATGCGTGCCATCGTGGACAGCTACCTTGGCCGCGCAGAATAAGATATCCGCTTTTATTCATCATACAAAAAACATTATAATAGGAGGCTTGCCTTATGAAAACGTTCAAACTGGTCATCGCCGGCGGCGGCAGCACTTATACCCCCGGCATCGTCAAGAGCCTGCTGGTGCAGAAGGATCGCTTCAAGCTGAATGAGCTGGTGCTCTACGATAACAACGCAGAGCGTCAGGAGGCTGTGGGTGTCATCGTCCGCCATGTGGTGGAAATGTTCGACCCGGAACTGAAGCTGACCCTGACCACCGACCCGGAAGTTGCCATGACCGATGCCGACTTCATCTTTGCACAGATGCGTGTCGGCCTGTACGCTATGCGTGAGCAGGACGAGAAGATCCCGCTGAAGTACGGCGTTGTGGGTCAGGAGACCTGCGGCCCCGGCGGTCTGGCTTACGGCCTGCGTACTATCTACCCCATGGTGGAGCTGATCGATTACTGCGAAAAGTACGCAAAGCCCACCTACTGGATCGTCAACTACTCCAACCCCGCTGCCATCGTGGCAAAGGCAACCTTCCGTCTGCGCCCGAAGGCTCGTATCCTGAACATCTGCGATATGCCGGTTGCCATCGAGCGCAACATGGCCGAGATTCTGGAGTGCGACCGTCATGATCTGGAAGTGGACTACTTTGGTCTGAACCACTTCGGCTGGTTCACCAAGGTGCGCCTGAACGGCGAGGATGTGACCGAGAAGCTCAAGAGCTATGTAGCAGAGCACGGCTATATGCCCCAGAACGCCAAGAGCGATGTGCTGCACAGCGATCCGTCTTGGCTGCACACCTACGCAAACGCCAAGAACATCTGCTCTGCTTTCCATGACTATCTGCCCAACACCTATATGCAGTACTACCTGCTGGGCGATGAAGTTGTAAAGAGCAGCGATCCCAACCACACCCGTGCCAACGAGGTCATGGAAGGCCGCGAGAAGCGCATCTTTGATGCTGTGGCAGATTATCGTGCCGGTAAGGACGTAGACCTGACCAAGTTCTTCGGCGGTGTGCACGGCGAGTTCATCGTGGACGTTGCCATGAGCCTTGCCTTCGACCTGCGCAAGCGCTATCTGGTCATGGTGGAGAACAACGGCGCTGTGGAGAACCTGCCCTCCGACGCCATGGTGGAGATTCCCGCTTATATCACCGACCGCGGCCCGGAACCCGTGCGTGTGGGCGAGATTCCCACCTTCTACAAGGGTCTGATCGAGCAGCAGGAGGCTGTGGAGAAGCTGATCGTGGATGCCGCTGTGGAGCACTCCTACGAGAAGGCACTGATGGCCTTTACTCTGTCCAAGACCGTGCCCAGCCTGCTGGTCGCCAAGAAGATCTTGGACGATATGATCGTTGCCAACAAGGCTTACTGGCCGGAGCTGCACTGATAAGTACTTCGTCAGCGGCTGATACCGGACAACTGAGCCCATAAAACATTGAACGCCTCCCCGGCATTCCTTCCAAGAAGGATGCCGGGGAGTTTTTTTGCTGTCATATTTACAAGTCAGAGGAATCGAAGAAGTCTTTTAATGTAATTCCTAAACCCTGACAAATTCTTTCAATCGTCTCTACGCTTAACTGCCCTCCCCGACGGGCGGTGGTTTGAATCGTGGAGTACGATATTCCGCATTTCTTTGCCAATACACATAGATTCATATCACGCACTTGCATCAAATCCTGAACACGCTTGATCGTATCCACGAAAACTCCTCCCATCTTTTTAGTTCAAAACTTTTCCAACGACCTCAAATCTTTGCTCTAGAGATGGAAAACCAGCAAGGATTCATTTGAAATTTATCCCCGAACAAATGAACTCTGCTATAATGCGGGTGCGACATATGAGGCCGACAGAATTTTGAAAGAATTGCCAGAGACATTGGAAGTACGTAAGTCCAGAGACTGCCTGATGATGAATCTGGAGGAGGCGCAGAAGTTCTTTGGTATCACTTTTAAGAAACCGTTATTTCCATGGCTTTCAAAGATTTTTGCATAAAATGTTTTGAAAGAGATGCTTGTTGGACATCACTTTCGATAAAATGAACCTCAGAAGGGAAAAAATATATTTCTGAGGAAGACAAAACAATGTCAAACGGTGATTATGGTTACTTCAGCAAAGGTGATACGGGCTATGCCCAGTACATGACGGCGTTCAACCGCAACTTCGGCGGTTCGTCTGGCGGCGGTGGTGGTGGCGGAAACCACAACAACAATGGCGGTGGCGGCGGGGACGGCAGCGGATGCGGCGGCCTGATCGCTATTGCAGTGGTCGTGGTGCTGATCCTGATCGTCTTGGATGGCTGAATCAATCCCTGCAGGTGAAACACAGGTTTTCCCTGTGGGGATTTTTCGAATCTGCTTGTAGAAAACGGCGGTCTATGATAGCATGAAATCAAAGAAAAACAGGAGGGCTTACACATGGTTTTACTGGTTGTGGATACACAGAAAGGTATCGTGGATGAACGCCTGTATGCGTTCGAAAAGTTTGTCAGCAACATCAGGAAACTAATCCGAACTGCCCGCGAACAGGGAATCGAGGTTGTCTATGTCCAGCATGACGATGGGCCCGGCACCGGTTTCTCCATCGGGGACGATGAATTCGAGGTCTATTCCGGGTTTGCGCCACTGCTGACTGAAAAACGGTTCGTCAAGACCGTATGCAGTGCGTTCAAAAAAGAAAGCGGTCTGCTGGAATATCTGACGGAAAAGGGCGAAAAAGATGTGATGGTCTGCGGCATCATGACCGACTTCTGCATCAATGCAACGGTGGAGGCGGGCTTTGAGCATGGCCTGCACATGATCGTTCCTGCCTATGCAAATTCCACGCAGGACAACGAGTACATGACAGGGGAGCAGAGCTACCACTATTACAATGAATTCCTCTGGCCGGACCGCTATGCCGATTGTGTGCCCATGGACAAGGCGCTGGAGCTGCTCAAAAAGTGAGGTGTTTACAATGATTCCTGAAAAAGTAAAAAATCAGATTCAAGTGGTGCAGGGTGATATTACCAAACTGGACTGTGACGGCATCGTGAATGCGGCCAATCGGAGTCTGCTGGGTGGCGGCGGTGTGGATGGTGCCATCCACCGGGCAGCAGGGCCGGAATTGTTGGCGGAGTGTCGTACGCTGCACGGCTGCCGCACCGGCGAAGTAAAAATCACCAAGGGCTACCGGTTGAGAGCAAAGTATATCATTCATACGGTAGGCCCGATTTATTCCGGCACAGCAGAGGATGCCGCGCAGCTGGCGGACTGCTACCGCAATTCGCTGAACCTTGCCAAAGAGCATGATGTCCATAGCATTGCGTTCCCGGCAATTTCGACCGGCGTGTATGGCTACCCGCTGGAAGATGCCACGGAGATTGCGGTCAAAACAGTGGCGCAGTGGCTGGAAGCACATGCGGATTACGCAATGCAGGTGATTTTCTGCTGCTTCGATGCCCGGACGGAGCGGGTGTATCAGGCAAGGCTGTAACCGGAAGAGGTGTGAGAGATGGGCTTTTTCAAAAAGCTGTTTACAGGGATCGGGTTTGCGGCAGGTTTTCTGTTCTTCGGATGCTTGTCAGTGATTGTGTATGCGTCCCGCGGGCGGCATAAGCCCCGTCATCGGCGCAGCAGTTTTTGGAATACGCTGGAACGCTATCTGATTTTTTCGTGGATCTGTGAAGGTGTGTGCAGCAGCCGGAAACGAGCGGAAAAGTCCTATTATCAGCGCACAGGCAGCGATTTCTGGCAGACGCAGACACGGGTTCGACCGAAAAGTGTTAAAAATGCTGTTCCTGCGGTGAAAACACCAAGGCCGGAGACAAAAAGCACAAGCACAGGTGCAACGCGGTCGGTAAAACCAAAGAGAACGGAGCGTCCTTCTGCGGCACAGAAAGCATCGGCAGCACAAAGCGGTGCCAAAAGCGTGTCGGTACCGACTGTACTAGGGCAAAACGTTTCGGCGGCTGACGCAGAAAAGCATAGCGAACGGTCAAAGCCTAAGCCAGAACCCAAGCAGGAGCATGCTGCGCAACAGCCAGAAGCCAAAGAATTACATCAAAAGTCCGCACAGCAATTGGAAGCAGAACGGCAGCAAAAACTGGAAACTCTGCGCACTGCGATGCAGAAACAAATTTGCGCCATCCATGCAGATGTAGAACTCCCGGCCAACGGTCAGAATGACAGTGGGGCGGCGGAGCAGAAACTGCATGTCCTGTTGTACAAGTCCACGCTGCCAGAAAATGACCTGAATCAAGCGCTGGATGAGCTTCGGACGGAGCGCAGACGGCAAAAGGCAGAGTATCAGGGCGCACCGTTCGCAGATGTGTTTCTGGTAAACCTGATTTTGTCCGATGAGGATAGTGAGCGGGCCTGCATCGTGGATGTGGGGGATACCGGCATGAGCTATGTCATTCCGTGGGGCAGCATCCCGAAAGACCTGCAGGAACCGCTGCACCGCTATGTATCGGAAGCGGAAGGAAAGCTCTACGGCTACTGCAAGGAAGAACTCTGCAACAGTGAAAGCGGCAGGATGGTCGTGGAACTGTATCTTGGTAAACAGGATGGGTATGGCTCCCGAATCCTGTACTGAAAATGGAGTAAAGATTGAAATACAGAGAAATCGCAGACGGCATTTTTGTTGACCGTCCCAACCGCTTTATTGCCCATGTGGGAGTGAATGGAGCAGTGGAAACCGTCCATGTCAAGAACACCGGGCGGTGCAAGGAACTGCTACTGCCCGGCACGGCGGTTCGGCTGGAAGTGTCAGATAACCCGAAACGTAAAACAAAATACGACCTTGTGGCGGTACATAAGCAGGGACTTGGTTGGGTCAACATGGACAGTCAGGCACCCAATAAGGTGGTAGGGGAGTGGCTTGCAAAACAGGGCTACGACTATATCAAGCCGGAATTCACCTATGGCAAGTCCCGCATCGACTTTTATATGGAAAAGGGCGAGCAAAAGTATCTGATGGAAGTCAAGGGCTGCACACTGGAAGTGGACGGTATCGGCTACTTCCCGGATGCACCCACCGAGCGCGGCGTGAAGCACCTGCACGAGCTGGCGCAGGCACAGCAGGCAGGGTATCGGTGCGCAGTGGCTTTCGTGATTCAGATGAAAGGCATCACCGAGGTGCGGCCAAATGTCAGCACACAGCCGGAGTTTGGTACGGCACTGGCCGAAGCAAAGGCCGCAGGTGTGCGGGTGCTGTTTTTGCTCTGCCATGTAGGGCGGGATAGTCTGGAAATCGTGGAGCAGAGGGAAGGGTGAAGACGGCAGAAAAATGCTTTGCGTGATTCAGTTACAGAAATCATAACTAGGAAATGTTATCATATAGATACAAGAAACACACCGACAACATTCCAATGGAGGATTTCGATATGAAGGCAAAGTTTTACATCTGCAATCACTGTGGCAACCTTGTCACTACCATCCATAACGCAGGCGTTCCGCTGGTCTGCTGCGGGGAGAAAATGAAAGAGCTGGTTCCCAATACGGTGGAAGCCAGCGGCGAGAAGCATCTGCCGGTGGCAGAGCTTTCTGGCAGTCGTCTCACGGTCACAGTGGGCGCGGTGGAGCACCCCATGGCGGATGTTCACTATATTCAGTGGATTTTTGTGGAGACTGAGAACGGCGGGCAGATCCGCTATCTGAATCCGAGGCAGGCACCCAAAGCTGTTTTTGAACTGGGCAGTGAAAAGCCGGTGGCCGTTTACGCATACTGCAATCTGCATGGGCTCTGGATGACGAATCTCTGATACAATCAATGCAAACGGGGAGTGATTTGATGTCACTCCCTGTTTTTTGATGAGAACTTTATGCGGTTCTTTTGGTTCGGAACTGTGTATAAATGGGATGGATAAAATGAGCAGGCACACTATATGCGTTTGTTAAACGCTAAAAGTGTTTAATTCTTTGCGTTGAATCGTGAAAATGAGACCTGTGAAAAACGTAGAAAATTTGATATGTTTGCGCTGCAAACTAAGGCATATTGATGTTTTTGAAACGAGTTTATAGTGAAATATGTGCGATTCGAGTGCAGATATTCATTCTTGTGAGTTTGTTGTGCGAATTTGTCACGTTCCGCCGCAAAAAAGGACTTGACGGAAAAAATACTCTGTGATAATTTATGAGCAAATTCGCTTTTGTGAAATAAAGTCGAATTTGAATCCGCGATTTGCGGAAAAAGAAGGGGATTACGCAGGAACAGCTGAGTATAATGCTGAACATTAGTGCGAACCATCTTGCAAAAGTTGAAACGGGAAGCCGCTGCTGCTCGATTGAGTTGCTGCAGGATCTTTCGTCCTGCCTGAATGTCAGAACGGACTATCTGCTGAACGGAGATGCACCGCATAACAACCATCTGAGGGAAAGATTGACGTTTCTTGCACAGGAATTAGAAAAGATTACGGCGGACCTCCCGGTATGGGGATAGGAAAAGCAAAATCCTCTTTTTCAATGCCCAAAAGCGTGGTAGAATAGGTAAAAGATTCAGTATCTGAAAAACGGAGCGCGCAACAATGAAGATTCTGGTCAGCGCCTGCCTGCTGGGCGAAAACTGCAAATACAGCGGCGGAAACAATTACAATCAGGCGGTCTGTGATTTTGCGCGGGGGCATCAGGTGGTTCCGGTCTGCCCGGAGGTGCTGGGCGGCCTGCCCACACCGCGGTGCCCGGCGGAAATCGTGCAGGGCGTTGTCACGAACAAAGAGGGCATCAATGTGGACCGGGAGTTCCGGGCAGGCGCAGCCAAGGCCCTTGCCATTGCAAAAGAAAATGGGGTGGAGCTTGCCATCCTGCAATCCCGCAGTCCCAGCTGCGGCGTGAAGGAAATCTACGACGGAACGTTTTCCGGGACAAAGATTCCCGGACAGGGTGTTTTTGCCAAGATGCTGATGGACGAAGGCATCCGTGTTCTGGATGCCGGGGAATTGCCTAAAATTATCTTGAAAAATGAGGACGGAAAATGTCAATCAAACTGATTTGCAGCGACATTGACGGTACGCTGCTGCAATACGGCAGGAAAGAGCTGGAAGACGAGATCTTTGAGCAGATACGGGAGCTGCATCGGCGCGGCATTCTGTTTTGCCCGGCATCTGGTCGGCAGTATACCAGCCTGCGCAAGCTCTTTGCACCGGTGGCGGACTGCTGTGTGTTTCTCTGCGAAAACGGCGGCGTGATTTATAAGGACGAACAGTGCATCGCCAAGAATCCGATGCCGCGTGCATTGGCCAAAGAAATCGCCAACGACCTGTGGACCCGCAGCGACGGGCAGGGCGAAGTGATGCTTTCCGGCCAGAATACTGCATACCTGATGGAGCGGGGTCTGGGAATGCTCAAGCGTATTCAGTTCATCGGGAACAATTATCAAATCATCCATGACCCTTCCGAGGTGCCGGAGGAGATCACAAAAGTATCGGTGTATCTGCACGAAGGCGTAGAATCTTACACGGAACGGTTTGTCCCACGATGGAAAGAGGCGAACTGCGCTGTGGCAGGGCCGTACTGGATCGACACCACCTTTGCAAACAAGGGCATCGGTGTGCGCAGCATCTGCAAGACTCTGGACATCGCCCTTGCCGATGTGATGGCTTTTGGCGACAATTATAACGATCTGTCGATGCTGGACATTGTGGGTGTGCCCTACATTATGGATGGTGCCGCCGCACCGCTGCGGGAAAAGTACCCGAACCATACACCCCGCCCAGAGGATGTGCTGCGGGAGTTCTTGAAGCAGAACTGAATTTTGCACGCATGTGTGCAAAATTCAAAATGATACGATATAAGGAAATATTTTGACATGACGAAAGTGCTTTTCATCTGCCATGGGAACATTTGCCGCAGCCCGATGGCCGAGTTTGTGATGAAAGATCTGGTGGACAAAGCCGGACTTTCCGACCAGTTTGAAATCGCATCCGCCGCCACCAGCACCGAGGAGATCGGCAACCCGGTCTATCCGCCCGCCCGGCGGAAGCTGGCCGAGCACGGCATCTCCTGCGAGGGTAAAACCGCCCGGCAAATGACCCGGCGGGATTACGAAACCTACGATTATCTGATTGCCATGGATCACAACAACCTGCGCAATATGGCGCGCTTTGTGGGCGGCGACCCGGAGCATAAAGTGTCTCTGCTGATGGATCATACCCGCCGCCCCGGCGATGTGGCCGACCCGTGGTATACCGGGGATTTTGAGGCTACCTGGCAGGATGTGCTGGAAGGCTGCACGGCCTTGTTGGAAGAACTGCGCTGACAGGAGAATTTTATGACAGAGCGTTATTGTGAAGGTGAACGGTTTGCTGACCTGTCGTTCACCGAGGAGGCTTTTGAGGATTGCGACTTTACCGACTGCGTGTTTGCGGATTGCTCTTTTACCAAGTGCGAACTGGATCATACCACGCTGAATGAGTGCAAATTCGTGCGGTGTGAGATCACAGGTCTGCGCAGCACTCATTCTTCGGTGCAGTCGCTGGATTTTGAGGACTGCCGCCTGAATGAAATCGAGTGGGCACCGCTGATGTCCAACGGTGCCTTCCCGGACCCTATCCACACGCTGAAAGAGTGTAGTCTGAAATATAACACCTTCACCGAAATGAACTTTAACCGCTTCGACTTTTCGGACGGCAACGAAATTGTCGGCTCCATGTTTGCCAAATGCGAGATGCAGCTGGCGAATTTCAAGGGAGTGGAACTTCACGAAACGGAATTCTACCAGTGTGACCTGCGCAAGGCGGATTTCCGGGATGCTACAGGCTATAAGGTGGACATTCTGGGCAGCCGCCTGAAGGATGCGAAATTTTCGCTGCCGGAAGCGGTGAATCTGCTGGCAGATTTGAAGATCAAGCTGTCGTAAGAAGGAGAGAAAATGCGTCAACTCATCATTGCCCGAAAAGACCTGCAGATGTCTCCCGGTAAGCTGGCGGCGCAGTGCTGCCACGCTTCGCTGGCATTCCTCACCGACCCCATCGGCATGGGACAGAGCGTGAAACCCATTGAGAAAGACGGAGAAATTACCGGCTATCGGGCAGAAATCATGTTGGAGAAAGCAACCTATGAAGAATGGTTCGATGGCTCTTTTACCAAAACTATCTGCGGGGCAAAGAACCGCAATCAACTGCTGAAAGCAAAGACCATTGCCGAGGAATTGGGCCTTGTGGAAAACAAAGACTTCTTCCTTATCCGGGATGCCTGCCACACCGAGCTGGAGCCGGAAGAATTTGATGAAAACGGAGAAGGCATGACCCTGACCTGCATCGGCTTCCGCCCGCTGCCGGATGAAATTGCACACCAGATCAGCCATAAGTTCCATTTGTATTGATAGAACTCCTTTATTTTATAAGCATTTTCCACAGTCACTGCAGCCGTTGCAGATCAACTTGCTGCCGCAGGTCTCGCAGTTTGCGCGGAAATGAGACACATATAAATCCAGTGCCATCTGCCGGAGGACGAGCGTGCCGAAAAGGTCATCTTTGTCATCACCACGGACGGGCTGGAAAACGCCAGCAAGCGGTTTGGCTATGAGAAGATCCGCCGGATGATCGAGCGGGAAAAAGAGCAGTACGGCTGGGAGTTCCTGTTCCTCGGTGCCAACATGGACGCCGTGAAGGAAGCTGCCCGCTTCGGCATCTCGTCCGACCGGGCTGTGCGGTTTGAGAATGACGCACAGGGCGTGGCGGTCAACTACCACGTTGTCAGCGAGACAGTCTCCCGGATGCGGGAAGCACCCTGCTGCGCGTCCATCGGCGCAGAGTGGAAAGAACAAATCGAAGCCGATTTCCAGAAGCGGCATCATAGGTAAGGGAGGAAACAGCCATGTTAGGAGCAATCTTGGGTGACATCGTAGGCAGTCCCTATGAATTTGACCACAACAATTACAAGCACAAGGATTTTCCGCTGCTGAGCGAGAAATCGCACTTCACCGATGATACCGTCATGACCGCTGCGGTGGCAGTTGGTCTGATTGACGGAAAGGGTCTGCCGGAGAGAACATTTTGTGCAGTGCAGCATGAAATGCGGTTCTGGGGCCGTGAATATCCCCATGCCGGTTACGGCGGGATGTTCCGCCGGTGGCTGCACGCAGAAAATCCGAAGCCCTATGGTAGTTTCGGCAACGGCTCGGCTATGCGGGTGTCAGCAGCGGGCTGGCTGTTCGATACGCTGGACAAAACGCTGGAAATGGCAAAAGTGACCGCCGAAGTCACCCACAACCACCCAGAGGGCATCAAAGGCGCGCAGGCCACGGCGGCAGTGATTTTTCTGGCCCGTACCGGCCACAGCAAGCCGGAAATCAAACAATATGTGGAGCAGACCTTCGGTTATGACCTGAACCGTACCTGCGATGAAATTCGGCCGACCTATCATCATGTGGAGACCTGTCAGGAAACTGTGCCGGAAGCAATCATTGCTTTTCTGGAAAGCGTCAGTTTTGAGGATGCACTTCGCAATGCGGTCTCTCTGGGCGGCGACAGCGACACCCTTGCCTGCATCACCGGCGGCATTGCCGAAGCTTTTTACGGGATGCCGCAGGAACTGCGGGACGAGACTTTGAAACGTCTGCCGGAGGATATCCGGGAAGCATATGAACTGTTGTGCTTCATGATTGCCGAGATGATATAAAATGCGATGATACGACTGAATTTTGAAAAGATTGCATAGGATTTTATAAAAGTATTATTCTTTCATGAATTTTAGCACTCTTCTATTGACACTGCTAATGAACGGTGCTATAACAGTGGCGTGCTCAGGAGGAAGGGCAAAAGGAGAGCCGCTAGGCTCCCCGGAAAGCCCTTCTGAATGGACGCTTCAGATTTTTTGCCCCGACCCGAACGCCGGGATTGGAGGAATGATTT
>ERZ1106915.725-NODE-725-length-40377-cov-20.931675_pt1 | contig 40377 bp, 36 predicted proteins | sample MGYA00403653_ERZ1106915 | MGnify/ENA primary metagenome ERZ1106915 (study PRJEB35170, sample SAMEA104062404) | human gut metagenome | biome: human gut; feature: human-associated habitat; material: faeces | place: Denmark | collected 2012-06-06 ... | reverse complement strand
TAGGGTGAGGGCTTGACCTGAGTGCTAAGCACGAAGGTCGTTCCATCGAACGAAGAGAGATGGAACTTCCGATTTATTCGCAAGGTTGAGAAATGATTCGAAAAGATTCCAAAGAGGATACAGCATGTATGTAGTTTTGAAGGTACAGGACTTAAACGGTAGCCGGTTGGTTATCGTTTTTTTGTTACCTGGATTTTTTTATAGATTGGTAAAGATTTGAAAAATAGTAAACAGGAAGAAACCAGATGAAATTTAGTAGAAACAAACTAAAAAGGACAGATGAAGACACAAAGGAAATGCTGCCAATTATTTTCTCTCTGGCATGGCCAACTATGCTAGAGCAGCTTATGCAGACTGCTGTGCAGTACATGGATACAGGAATGGTTGGTGTACTTGGAACTCGCGCTACTGCGGCTGTAGGTGCTACCAGCACAGTCAATTGGCTGATCGGCAGTACTATTTCTGCAATTAGTGTAGGATTTTTGGCATACATTTCTCAGTCAATGGGAGCTGGAAAAAAACAGCAAGCTAAGAAAGCTTCTGCACAGGCTGTAATCACAGTTCTGATTGTAGGAATTTTATTTACACTTCTGACGATCGGACTTAGCAGCAAAGTGCCAGTATGGATGCAGGTAGATCCTTCTATACGAAGAATGGCATCCAGCTATTTTTTGATTTTATATTCCCCAATGCTATTTAGAACTGCAAATATTATTTTTGGAACAGTTCTCAGGGCTGTGGGTGATACCAAAACTCCTATGCAGGTAGGTGTTGCATTTAATGTTATCAACATTGTGCTGAATTATTTCCTCATATATTCCACAAGGACGGTTTCTATCGGTGGAAAAAATGTGTTAATCCCAGGTGCTGGATGGGGCGTTCAGGGCGCTGCTGCAGCAAGTGCAATTGCATATACCATTGGCGGTATAGCCATTACAATTAAATTATGGAAACACCCGGATATCTCGCCAAAAGGACAGAGCTTTAAGCTGGATAAGGTAGTTCTTAAGCCATGTCTGAAAGTGGCAGTTCCAAATATGTTTCAGCGCTTTGCAACATCTCTTGGCTACGTAGCGTTTGCATCTATGATTAATTCACTTGGCGAAACTGCAACTGCGGCTCACACGATTGCAAATACAGTTGAATCAGCATTTTATATTCCAGGTTGGGGAATGCAGACAGCTGCAGCCACTTTGGCAGGAAATGCTTTAGGTGCTAATGACAATAAGAAGCTAAGCGGACTTGCAAGAGCAATCATGCCATTAGAAATCGGATTAATGGTTGTTTCAGGCGGACTTTTGTTCACTTTTGCACCAGTATTGATCAGGCTTTTTTCATCAGATGCCCAGATCATTAGTCTGGGAAGTACAGTACTTCGCATGGTTGCTGTTTCCGAGCCATTTTACGGAGTTCCTATTGTTATAGAAGGAATGATGCAAGGTGTGGGAAAAACAGTGACACCGTTCGTATTCAATGTAGTTGGTATGTGGGGAGTTCGGATTTTGGGAACATTTGTCTGTATCCATATGCTTGGAATGGGACTGATTTCTGCCTGGGGATGCATGATCGGGCATAATTTGCTGCTGTTTATATTATTTACAAGACATTATTTAAGCGGAAAATGGAACCCTATGACTTCTGCCCATAGATAATAGCTTTAAGTATGTGATATTTTGTAACTGTTCACAGGTAATATAAGGTTAACTTGACAGAGCTATGTGCAAGTTTTATACTTAAATAAAAGCTCTTTAATTAGGATTGGATGTCGTTATATGAAAAAAATCATGAAAGATAATTCTGAATATAGAACGAAAAGGCAATGGTTTTTTATAGTCTTAATTTGTTTGCTGGTGATGGTTTTTTTGACTACGTTCCTCATGAAAAGATATCGTCAGAAAACTGAGAGGGTTTTTTCCGAACTAATGGAAGAAACTCTATTGTCCGCTCATTCAGAGGCATTATCAGAAATAGAGGCTTTTTGTGATGATCAGGGAGAAACTGCTGATTTAGAGAAAGCTTGGGAAATGATTAAACAGGATAAAAACAGGGTGTTCCATTACCTATGTGACTCTAAAGGTGTGATTCTGGCTGGCGATATGAAGATTTTTGATATCGAATATACAGTAGACACGGAATTGAGGTCTATTCGGATCAAAGACAAAGATATTGAGGAAGTAGAAGATATCCTTGCAAATCTTACTTTCGGACAGCCGTATTTATTTTCCGAATTAGAGAAATCAGATATTTATCTGGCGGCGTCTAAACTGGAAGACAGAGATTGTATTCTGGTATCAGGCTATCGCTCCAATAAAATAAAAAATTACAGAACAATGCTTATTAACGGAAATCGTGCTTTAATAGTAACATTGTTTGGTTGTATGTCAATTATAATCATTCTGATTGGCCGCTTGTATATGAAGCAACAGAAGCGTGCAATGAAGGGGCAGGCAAGGTATGATATTTTGTCTGAGTTTTCCGACACGGTACTTTTTGAATACGACTGTCTGGATAAGACACTGGTATTTACTCCGAATATAACCACCTTGTTTGGATTGAAGGAAATTGGCCAGATACGTCCATTTGAGAATGACACTGATTTTGCAATGGTACATCCGGATGATGTAGAGAAGGTAAAGAATCTTCTTTCCACTATCGGAGATAAGAAAGATGAGATTGACGATTTCGTAATCCGCTTTAAGGATAAGAATGGCAACTATCGCTGGGTTCGCTGGATGGGCCGATTGGTACGCGGACGTCTTGGTACTCCCCAGGTATTCCTTGGCAAGATTTCGGATGTGCAGGATGAAATGACCAAGGAACAAGATTTGCTGGAAAAAGCTTCGATAGATGGTCTGACCGGAGCTCTCAACCGTAAATCCGCAGAAGCGAAGATTGGTGAGCTTATGCAGAACAAAAACTGCAAAGGCTATCTGTTCATGATCGATATTGATGATTTCAAGACAGTTAATGATACTATGGGACATGCCATGGGAGATTTGGCGCTGATCAATCTTGTGAAGATTCTGAAAGAGAATTTCCGCAAGGATGATATTGTGGGAAGGCTTGGCGGTGATGAATTCATTGTATTCATGACGGATACAGAATTCGCTGCAGATGCGGAAGCAAAGGGCGCTGAGATTCTGGATGTGCTGGCGGCCTCCAAGGAGGAACCGCATTTTACCATCAGTGTTGGTGCTGCGGCTTATCCTGCAGCAGGACAGGATTACGAAAACCTGTATCTGGCTGCGGACCATGCAATGTATGTTTCAAAGAAAACAGGCAAGAACCGTATCCATGTTGATAACGGAACTGTAGAGAAGAATGACGAAAAGTGAGGTGCGCAAAATGCGGCTGCAGATCGTACAGGATGCATTAAAGAAGAAAAACATTAAATATGAATATACAGAGACAGACGGCTGCGGAAGCCTCGATTTCCTTTTCCGGGGACTGAAATTCCATGTATGGGAATATGAGGACCGGGTATGGGGCGCTGAGACCAATATCTATGAAGCAGGACGGAGCCAGGATATAGAGGGTGATTATGAGAATATTATCGCCAGAGAAATTTTGTTATGGCCGGATATGCTCCCAGGAAGCTGACGAAAGCGAAGACGCCAAATGGATTCGGGGGAAGCCTTAGAGCCTGTTTGAAAAATCATTCCCGCAATCTGCACGCCCCACTTTGCGGTATATTTTGCCCGAATTCAGTTGCCGTAGCCCGCTACGGCGCCCTCATCCGGACAAAATCTCCCACAAATTGTGACGCACATCTTGCAGAAAGCCTTTTTCAAACACGCTCTAGAGCCTTTTTCAAACATGCTCTAATTTTCCCGAATAATGAAATTCCTGTAGAAAGGCAGGTTTTATAAATAATGAAGAACAAGCAGGGAGTAAACTGCGAGTACTGTGTAAATTATTCTTATGATGACGATTATGAGTGCTATACCTGTGAGATGAATCTGGATGAAGATGAGATGTACCGCTTTGTTACCGGAACCAATCACGATTGTCCATATTTCCGCATGGGAGATGAATATCGGGTAGTAAGAAAACAAATGTAAAAAAATGAAATTACCTATTGACAAATAAAAACGAACATGGTATTTTATTACAGAACGCTGCCGAAGACAGTAGGTGCCGTAAGGCATAAGGATTAAAACGCCTACCGAGGACTAAGTATTCTTAAGTAAGAATTACGTTAAGCCTTGCTGTCTTACAGCAAGGCTTTTTTTGGCGGTATATCAAATTTTATAAGGAGGTGTACCATTTCATGGCAAAAGTAGAACTGAAACAGCCAATCGTAGAAGAAATCGCAAACAACATTAAAGACGCACAGGCAGTCGTACTGGTTGACTACAGCGGTCTTACTGTTGAGCAGGATACTATTTTACGTAAAGAGTTAAGAGAGTCCGGCGTACAGTACAAGGTTTACAAGAACACTTTAATGCGTCGTGCATTTGAAGGTACTCCATGTGCAGATCTTGACAAGCACTTACATGGAACAAACGCTATTGCAATTTCTGCAACAGACGCTACTGCTCCTGCAAGAATCCTTGCTAAATTTGCAAAACAGTATCCGGCACTTGAATTAGTTGCAGGTATTGTTGAGGGTAACTACAACGATCAGGCAGGAATCCAGGCTCTGTCCCAGATCCCGTCCAGAGAAGAACTTCTCGGCAAACTGCTTGGAAGTATCCAGTCTCCTATCACCAACTTTGCTCGTGTGCTTAATCAGATTGCAGAACAGCAGGGCGAGGGTGCAGCAGAGGCTCCAGCAGCAGAATAATTTAAGAATCTGCCGCTGAATCGAATCATTGATTCCACAAAAATTTTAAAAATGGAGGAAAATTATAATGGCAAAGTTAACAACAGCTGAGTTTATCGAAGCAATCAAAGAGTTATCTGTATTAGAGTTAAATGATTTAGTAAAAGCTTGCGAGGAAGAGTTCGGTGTATCCGCAGCAGCAGGCGTTGTTGTAGCAGCAGCTGGTGCAGCTGAGGCAGCAGAGGAGAAAGATGAGTTTGACGTAGAGCTTACAGAAGTAGGTCCTAACAAAGTTAAAGTTATCAAAGTTGTTCGTGAGATCACAGGCTTAGGTCTTAAAGAAGCTAAAGAAGTTGTTGATGGTGCTCCTAAAGCAGTTAAAGAGGGCGCTTCCAAAGCTGAGGCTGAGGACATCAAAGCTAAACTTGAGGCTGAAGGCGCTAAAGTTACTCTTAAATAATTTAAGCGAACCAAGCTCCCCGCAGAAGTCTGTTTGCAGGCAACTGCGGGGATTTTTTTTGCAAAGGATTTTGTCAGCGAGGATCCTTTATGTAAAAGGGAAACAGATGATATTTCTTTTTTACATAAAGGATCCTGCAGGGAAAGACTATGATGATTTAAGGCAGGAGGATGAATATGAAGAGACTTGTGGCTGGAATTCTGTTGGGATTGTCATTGGAACTGGGCTGCAGCGGAGCTGCTTATGCAGAGGCACCGGAAATTGCAGCTGAGTTTTCCGATACGACTGAAAGTGATAGTTTTTACACAGACGGAACTGAGAAAGTGCAGGTTCCGGATGACACAGATGATCCGGAGATGCTGCCGGAAAGCGGAGAAGAAGCTGAGGCAAGCTTTGGATCTGATTCAGAAGAACAGCAAAGTGAGGCTGCTTTTTTCAGCGGCAGCAGTGACGAGATGGCATTCACAGATGGAAGCTCGGATGAGGCACAGGCAGAAGTACAGGCTGCCGATCTTTCCGAAGAGGAAGCAGAAATTCTTGCCAAAATTCCGGCAGATGCCACAGAGGTTACCCTGGATGTCCAGGATGGAACTGATATCACCAATGTGCTGAACCTTGTTTTGAAATTTATGGGGCAGCGTGCTACAGATGTGTCTCCCTGTAAAGTGATCATTCCTCCGGGAAATTATTATATTTCCAATACCATTCATCTGTACAGCAATATGACTCTTTATGCCCAGGGTGCAGTTATCACGAAGAGCAGCACCAACAAGCACATTATTCTCCGGCTTGGGGAAGAAGTGCTTTCTGATGGCGGCTATAATGGCTATCGGAATGTTACCATTGATGGCGGAACCTGGGATCTGAACTATCAGAATGTAGAAGGCAAGGAGAATCCAGGCGGTTTCGTTGGCTTCCGTATTGGACATGCTACCAATATAACCGTGAAGAATGTCACCTTTCTTAACAACCTGAAGTCTCATTTCCTTGAACTTGCAGGTGTGAAGGATGCTGTAGTGACCGGCTGCACCTTCCGTGGCTACTGGAAAGATTATGAGGGCGGCGGACAGGAATGTATTCAGCTGGATGCCTGCCTGGACTATATTTTCCCAAGATATCAGCCGTTCGACGGTGCTGTCTGTGAAAATGTGCTGATTGAGAATAATACTTTCGAGGATGTTTTTGCAGGCGTGGGAAGCCACAGCATGGTTTACGACCGTCCGTATCGAAACATCCAGATCCGCAATAACACTTTCCGAAACATCCGCAAGCGTGCGGTATGGTGCTTGAACTATGTGGACTCCGCAGTGGAAGACAACACGATGGAACATGTAGGCGGCGGAGTACTTGTATGCAGCATGTATACGCCCAATACCCATCTGGCACCTGACGCAGCGCCGGGAACTGCTGGAAATCAGTATTCATCCAATATTTCTGTGAAAAATAATCGGATATTTATTTCTAATACAGATAAAATTAATGGAAAAAGCTGGAAGGGATATGGAATCCAAATACAGGGCAGTAAAGTGAATGCGAATGCAGCTGGTATACCAGAAGGAATCTATAAAGTAACAAATGTTACGGTAGAGAACAATTTAGTTTCTGATGTAGGCAATGCAATTTACATGTATCTTGCAGATAATTGTGTGGTAAACAAAAACCGGATTTCATTAGTGCATGCCAGTTCCTTTTCTATCACGGGAATTTATTTGGCCGGATCATCTGGAAATGTGATAAGCAGTAATAAGATTGGTGACTGCAAGGGGAATGGAATATGTGCTAATAACGGCGGCAGGACATTGAATGCTGCTTCAACAGACAATAAAATTACGGGAAATATTATAAATAACACTTTAAATGATGGAATCTACATTGGAACGGGAAGTACAGGTACTGTAATCAGCAAAAATGATGTTGGTGTCAGCAATAAAAGCGGAATTGTGGTTCTGGACAGCAAGAAATGTCAGGTGATATCCAATAAGGTATCTGACTGCAGACTAGACGGAATATACCTGAAAAATATTGGCGATACTGATATAAAATCTAATAACGTAACTACTGTAAAACGCTATGGAGTACAGGTGATCTCCAGTCAGCTAAAATCCCTTTATGGAAATACGATCACAGGAAACGGGAACTGCGGTCTGCGGATCGTCCAGTCCAGGATTTCAGGCAGTCAGCAAAACCGGCTGCGGAATAATGGAAGTTCCTATGCCGTCTATTCCAGGAACAGTACAGGTTCTGTTCTGGTAAGGCTTCCAGCATCCGCAAGAATCACCAGAAACACCGCAAGAATTACCGGAACGGCAGCAGGAGGCAGAAGGCTTACTGTATATGTTGTGACAAAATCCGGAAACAAAAGGATCGGACAGGGCAATGTTACTTCCAGAGGAAGATACAGTGTCTCCATTCCAAAACAGAAAAAAGGAACCGTGCTTCTGTTGCTGCTGACAGATAAATATGGAAACCGTTCCTACACAGAGCAGAAAGTATTATAAAGACTGCTTCAAATTGAAATAAATTAAAAAAACAACAGGAAAAGTGCTTGACAGGCTTTTTTTGTTGTGCTATAGTGAAGAATGCTATATTATGGCAAGATATGCCTACTATGCTTAGTAAGCAGGGCTGGCTGATGTTGTAATAAATAAAATAAAACAGGGGTGAAACGTCAATGGAAAAAAACAGAATTCGTTCTGTAAAAACTGGAAAAAGCATGCGAATGAGCTACCAGAGACAAAAAGAAGTCCTGGAAATGCCGAATTTGATCGAGGTCCAGAAGGATTCTTACCAGTGGTTTCTCGACGAAGGATTGAATGAAGTGTTCGATGATATTTCTCCAATCGCAGACTACGGCGGAAAGCTCAGTCTCGAGTTCATCGGCTTCACATTTGATGAAAAAGATGCTAAATATACCATCGAGCAGTGTAAAGAACGTGACGTAACTTATGCCGCACCTTTGAAGGTTCGAGTGAGACTGATTAACAAGGAAACAGAAGAGATCAACGAACACGAGATTTTCATGGGAGACCTGCCGATTATGACTGCGACAGGAACCTTCGTTATTAACGGTGCTGAGCGTGTTATTGTCAGCCAGTTAGTACGTTCCCCTGGAATCTATTATGCCATTGCACACGATAAAATCGGTAAAAGACTGTTTTCCTGTACAGTAATTCCTAACAGAGGAGCATGGCTGGAATATGAGACTGACTCCAATGATGTGTTCTATGTACGTGTGGACAGAACCAGAAAGGTTCCGATCACTGTACTGATCCGTGCACTTGGTGTTGGCTCCAATGCAGAGATCATCGATCTGTTTGGTGAAGAGCCGAAGATCCTTGCAAGTTTTACAAAAGATACTTCTACAAATTATGAAGAAGGTCTTCTTGAGCTGTATAAGAAAATCCGTCCAGGCGAGCCGCTTGCAGTTGAGAGCGCAGAGAGCCTGATCAATGCGATGTTCTTTGATCCGAGAAGATATGATCTTGCCAAGGTCGGACGTTATAAATTTAATAAAAAGCTTCATTTTAATAAACGAATTGTTGGCCACAAACTGGCTGATGATGTGGTGGAAGGCTCTACAGGCGAGATCCTGGCAGAGGCTGGCCAGATCGTGACCAGAGAACTGGCTGATGCCATTCAGAACGCTGCAGTTCCATTTGTATGGATCCAGGGTGAAGAAGACCGCAGAATTAAAGTTCTTTCCAACTTAATGGTAGACATGCATCACTATCTGCCAGAAATCGAGAACCTGGAAGAGCTTGGTGTTACAGAGTTAGTATACTACCCTGTACTCGAAAAAATTCTGGAAGAAAATGACACACTTGAGGACAGAATTGCTGCTATCCGCAGAGATATCCATGATCTGATTCCGAAGCATATTACAAGAGAAGACATTTTTGCCTCCATTAACTACAATATGCATCTGGAATACGGCATTGGAAATGACGACGATATCGACCACTTAGGAAACCGTCGTATCCGTGCGGTGGGTGAGCTGCTTCAGAACCAGTACCGTATCGGTCTTTCCAGACTTGAGCGTGTGGTTCGTGAGAGAATGACAACACAGGATGTGGAGAGCATTTCCCCGCAGTCCCTGATCAATATCAAACCTGTTACAGCTGCTGTAAAAGAGTTCTTTGGATCTTCCCAGCTGTCACAGTTCATGGATCAGAATAACCCGCTTGGTGAGCTGACCCATAAGAGACGTCTTTCCGCACTTGGACCTGGCGGTCTGTCACGAGACAGAGCCGGATTCGAGGTTCGAGACGTTCACTATTCCCATTACGGAAGAATGTGCCCGATCGAGACTCCTGAGGGACCGAACATCGGTCTGATCAACTCCCTTGCATCCTATGCAAAGCTGAATCAGTACGGATTTGTTGAGGCACCTTACCGTAAGATTGATAAGACAGATCCTATGAATCCGCGTGTAACCGACGAAGTTGTTTACATGACAGCAGATGAAGAGGATAACTACCATGTAGCACAGGCGAATGAGGCACTTGACGCAGAGGGACATTTCGTTCGTAAGAACGTTTCCGGTCGTTTCCGCGAAGAGACTCAGGAGTATGAGCGTCAGATGTTTGATTACATGGACGTATCTCCTAAGATGGTATTCTCTGTAGCTACAGCCCTGATCCCATTCCTTCAGAACGACGATGCGAACCGTGCGCTGATGGGATCCAACATGCAGCGTCAGGCCGTTCCGCTTCTTACTACAGAGGCACCGGTTGTTGGTACAGGAATGGAAGCCAAGACAGCTGTTGACTCCGGTGTCTGCATCGTTGCAAGAAAGTCCGGTACTGTACTTCGTTCCACATCTACTGATATCAGTATCAAGAATGATGACGGAACAAAGGATGATTATCATCTTACCAAATTCATGCGCAGTAACCAGAGCAACTGCTACAACCAGCGTCCGATCGTAAATCAGGGCGAGCACGTTGAAGCAGGAGATGTTATTGCAGATGGTCCGTCTACCTCTCAGGGAGAGCTTGCCCTTGGTAAGAACCCTCTGATCGGATTTATGACCTGGGAAGGTTATAACTACGAGGATGCGGTACTTTTAAGTGAGAAACTTGTTCAGAACGATGTTTACACATCTGTTCACATTGAAGAATATGAAGCAGAAGCACGTGATACCAAGCTGGGACCGGAAGAGATCACCCGTGATGTTCCAGGCGTTGGTGATGACGCACTCAAGGATCTTGATGAGCGCGGAATCATCCGTATCGGTGCAGAGGTTCGTGCAGGGGATATCCTGGTAGGTAAGGTAACTCCTAAGGGAGAGACTGAGCTTACAGCAGAAGAGAGACTTCTTCGTGCAATCTTCGGTGAGAAGGCACGTGAGGTTCGTGATACTTCCCTTAAGGTACCTCATGGTGAGTACGGTATCGTTGTAGATGCCAAGGTATTCACAAGAGAAAATGGTGACGAGCTGTCTCCTGGAGTAAATCAGTCTGTACGTATTTACATCGCACAGAAGAGAAAGATCTCCGTTGGTGATAAGATGGCTGGTCGTCATGGTAATAAGGGTGTCGTTTCCCGAGTACTTCCGGTTGAGGATATGCCATTCCTTCCGAACGGCCGTCCGCTGGATATCGTGCTGAATCCTCTGGGTGTACCTTCCCGTATGAACATCGGACAGGTCCTGGAGATCCACTTAAGCCTTGCTGCCAAGGCACTTGGCTTTAACATTTCCACACCGGTATTCGATGGTGCAAACGAGAATGATATCCAGGATACACTGGAACTTGCAAATGACTATGTAAATACAGAGGACTTTGAGGAGTTCCGTGAGAAATACAAAGATATTCTGGCACCTGATGTAATGCAGTATCTGGATGAGAACAAAGCCCACAGAGCACTGTGGAAGGGAGTTCCGATCTCCAGAGACGGTAAGGTTCAGCTCCGTGACGGACGTACCGGAGAGTTCTTCGATGGCCCGACCACAATCGGACACATGCATTACCTGAAGCTGCATCATCTGGTTGATGATAAGATCCATGCCCGTTCCACAGGTCCTTACTCTCTGGTTACACAGCAGCCTCTGGGTGGTAAAGCCCAGTTCGGTGGACAGCGTTTCGGAGAGATGGAGGTTTGGGCTCTGGAGGCATATGGTGCATCCTATACACTCCAGGAAATCCTGACAGTTAAATCCGATGATGTTGTCGGTCGTGTGAAGACTTATGAAGCAATCATCAAGGGTGACAATATTCCTGAGCCTGGTATTCCGGAATCCTTTAAGGTACTTCTTAAAGAGCTTCAGTCCCTGGCCCTGGATGTGCGCGTACTCAAGGATGATCAGACAGAAGTTCAGATCATGGAGAATGTAGATTACGGCGAAACCGACCTTCGAGCAGTTATCGAGGGAGATTCCAGAGGACACAGAGACCAGGAATCCTTCAGCAAACACGGCTACACCAAGCAGGAGTTTGACGGTGAGGAGCTTGTTGATGTGGACGAGGACGAAGATGAGGATTATGAATCCGAAATCGACGATTCCTACGATGATATCGAAGAGTAGAAAGGGGAAAAGAATACATGGCAGAATCAACCAATACCAATGAAACATATCAGCCAATGACTTTTGATGCCATTAAAATCGGACTGGCGTCCCCGGAAAAGATCAGAGAGTGGTCAAGAGGTGAGGTTTTAAAACCGGAAACCATCAACTACCGTACCTTGAAACCGGAGAAAGACGGACTTTTCTGTGAAAGAATTTTCGGACCGAGCAAGGACTGGGAGTGCCACTGTGGTAAATATAAGAAAATCCGTTATAAAGGTGTTGTCTGCGACCGATGCGGCGTTGAGGTTACCAAGGCTTCCGTTCGTAGAGAGCGTATGGGTCACATTGAGCTTGCTGCTCCTGTTTCCCATATCTGGTATTTCAAGGGTATTCCGTCCCGTATGGGACTTATCCTGGATCTGACTCCAAGAACACTGGAGAAAGTCCTTTACTTTGCAAACTATATCGTACTGGATCCGGCTGATTCCGGACTCCAGTACAAGCAGATCCTGACTGAGAGAGAGTATCAGGATGCCCGTGAGTCCTACGGAAACAACTTCCGTGTGGGCATGGGTGCTGAGGCCATCAAGGAGCTCCTTATGGCAATCGACCTTGAGAAGGATTCCGCTGAATTAAAGGCAGAGCTGGTTAAGGCAACAGGCCAGAAGCGTGCAAGAATCATCAAACGTCTTGAGGTTGTTGAGTCCTTCCGTGAGTCAGGCAACCGTCCTGAGTGGATGATCCTTGACGTTGTTCCTGTAATCCCGCCGGATCTTCGTCCTATGGTACAGCTGGATGGCGGACGTTTCGCAACATCTGACCTGAATGACCTGTACAGAAGAATCATTAATCGTAACAATCGTCTGAAGAGACTTCTTGAGCTTGGTGCTCCGGATATCATTGTCCGCAATGAGAAACGTATGCTTCAGGAAGCAGTTGATGCCCTGATCGACAATGGCCGCCGCGGCCGCCCGGTAACAGGTCCTGGAAACAGAGCCCTGAAATCCCTTTCCGATATGCTGAAAGGTAAATCCGGACGTTTCCGTCAGAACCTTCTTGGTAAGCGTGTTGACTACTCCGGACGTTCCGTTATCGTCGTTGGACCTGAGCTGAAGATTTATCAGTGCGGTCTTCCGAAAGAGATGGCAATCGAGCTGTTCAAGCCTTTCGTAATGAAAGAGCTGGTAGCAAACGGTACCTCTCACAATATTAAGAATGCCAAGAAGATGGTAGAGAAGCTTGAGCCAGCTGTATGGGATGTTCTCGAAGATGTTATCAAAGAGCATCCGGTTATGCTGAACCGTGCACCTACACTGCATCGTCTGGGTATCCAGGCGTTCGAGCCGATCCTTGTAGAAGGTAAGGCGATTAAGCTTCATCCGCTTGTTTGTACCGCTTTCAACGCTGACTTCGATGGTGACCAGATGGCTGTCCATCTTCCGCTTTCCCAGGAAGCACAGGCAGAGTGCCGTTTCCTGCTTCTGTCTCCGAACAACCTTCTGAAACCTTCCGATGGTGGCCCGGTAGCCGTTCCTTCACAGGATATGGTCCTTGGTATCTATTATCTGACCCAGGAAAGACCTGGAAATAAGGGTGAAGGCAAGTTCTTCAAGAGCGTAAACGAGGCAATTCTGGCATATGAGAACCAGGTAATTACCCTGCAGTCCAAGATTCTTGTACGTACCAGCAAGGTAATGCCGGATGGAAGCACTTTCACAGGCAATGTACAGTCTACACTGGGACGTTTCCTGTTCAATGAGATCCTTCCGCAGGATCTTGGATTTGTTGACAGAAGCATTCCGGGAAATGAGCTTCTTCTTGAGGTTGACTTCCTGGTTGGTAAGAAACAGCTGAAACAGATTCTTGAAAAAGTTATTAACACTCACGGAGCAACCAAGACCGCTGAGGTTCTGGATGCTATCAAGGCTATGGGTTACAAGTATTCTACAAGAGCTGCCATGACTGTATCTATTTCTGATATGACCGTGCCGCCGCAGAAGCCGCAGATGATTAAAGCTGCCCAGGATACTGTAGACAAGATTACCAAGAACTACAAACGTGGTCTTATTACCGAGGAAGAGCGTTACAAAGAGGTTGTTGATACATGGAAGAAGACTGATGATGAGCTTACTCACGCACTTCTGTCCGGACTTGATAAGTACAACAACATCTTCATGATGGCTGACTCCGGTGCCCGTGGATCTGATAAGCAGATCAAACAGCTTGCTGGTATGCGTGGATTGATGGCCGATACAACCGGACATACAATCGAGCTTCCTATCAAGTCAAACTTCCGTGAAGGTCTGGACGTACTGGAATACTTCATGTCCGCTCATGGAGCTCGTAAAGGACTTTCCGATACTGCTCTTCGTACAGCCGATTCCGGTTACCTGACAAGACGTCTTGTTGACGTATCTCAGGACCTGATCGTACGTGAGATGGACTGCTGTGAGAACAGATCCGAGATTTCCGGTATGTATGTAAAAGGTTTCATGGATGGCAAGGAGGAGATCGAGAGCCTTCAGGATCGTATCACAGGCCGTTTCTCCTGCGAGACCATTAAGAATAAAGACGGTGAAATCCTTGTAAAAGCAAACCATATGATTACTCCGAAGCGTGCCGCACGTATCATGAAAGAGGGCGTGGACAACATTACCGGAGGTGCTGTAGAGCAGGTTAAGATCCGTACCATCCTTAGCTGTAAGTGCAAGGTGGGTGTGTGTGCGAAATGTTATGGTGCCAACATGGCTACCGGAGAACCGGTACAGGTTGGTGAATCTATCGGTATTATCGCAGCACAGTCTATCGGTGAGCCTGGTACACAGCTGACCATGCGTACTTTCCATACTGGTGGTGTTGCCGGTGGAGATATCACGCAGGGTCTTCCTCGTGTCGAGGAGCTTTTCGAGGCAAGAAAGCCGAAAGGACTTGCCGTTATCACTGAGATTCCTGGTGTTGCTACAATCAACGACACCAAGAAGAAGAGAGAGATCATCGTAACAGATCCGGAGTCTGGAGAATCCAAGACCTACCTGATCCCATACGGTTCCCGTATCAAGATCATGGACGGACAGGTTATGGAAGCTGGTGATGAGCTTACCGAAGGTAGTGTAAACCCGCATGATATCCTTAGAATCAAGGGTGTTCGTGCCGTTCAGGATTACATGCTTCGTGAGGTTCAGCGTGTATACCGTCTCCAGGGTGTTGAGATCAACGATAAGCATATCGAGGTTATCGTTCACCAGATGCTGAAGAAGATCCGCATCGAGGACAACGGAGACTCCGAGTTCCTGCCAGGAACACTTGTTGACTTCCTTGAGTATGAGGAAGTAAATGAGAAACTGGAAGCTGAGGGCTTACGTCCTGCAGTTGGAAAACAGGGAATGCTTGGTATCACCAAGGCGTCTCTTGCAACCGATTCCTTCCTGTCAGCTGCTTCCTTCCAGGAGACCACTAAGGTTCTGACTGAAGCTGCGATCAAGGGTAAGGTTGACCATCTGATCGGTCTGAAAGAGAACGTTATCATCGGTAAACTGATTCCTGCTGGTACAGGTATGAAGTGCTACAGCGATGTAGAGCTTGATACAGGAATGCCGGAGGAGCCGGAAGAAATCGAATTCGACGAGATGGATGACGATCAGGACATGCTTGATGTAGCGGAAGATTCTGAAGATCTGGAGATCAGTGAAACTCCGGAAGACGCAGAGGATGAGGATGCATTCGATGATGAAGAGGTTGACTCCGCTGACGACAGTGAAGAATAAATGAATTAGGATCCCTCAGGGTGACAGAAATGTTGCTCTGGGGGATTTTTTTGCCTTTTTACAGCTGAAGTGTGCCCAAAAATCCCACCTGCTATAGCGTAAAGCTATAACTAGCTCTATAAAACTGCGATTCCCAAAACGCTATTTAGTGGTTGCATATGGTGAAGTTCTGTTTTATAATAAGCAACATCAAGAGAAATATATAAAACATATCGAGTTACTAGGAAAGGAGAAACCAATATGACAGTATCAATTAGAACCGCGAAGATGTGTTGCAGCATGAAGATGGAAAAAGAGGTTATGTGTTGTTGCTGTTGTTGCGGCTCCATGAAGACAGAAAGAAAATAGAACAGATTTACATACATATGCGTTGATGCTATATAAGAACAAAGAAGTTTTTTGAAGCAGGGATTCGGATATGGGACCTGCTATTTTTGTACCCATTTTTAGAAAATCAGACAATTCGGAGGAAAATAAAATGAGTGGATGCGGATGCAGTTTTTCACCAGCAGAGGAAATTAAGGAAGAAGTAAAATATACAGATGCACTTGCAGAGCAGTTTGCGAAAGAAGTTGGAGTTGATCCAAGACCAAATGAAACTTTAGTAGAAATCGATGAGAGAGGCGCATTTATCAGACAGCCAAACGCTTTTATCCAGCCATTCGGTGATGAAGAGGGAGACCTGAAAGCAGAGGCAAACCGTTACGGAATCTACTGGGCAACCGGATGCAACTGGTCAAACAGACCGATCATTGTAAGAGATCTTCTTGGACTTCAGGATGTGATCTCAGATACCAGAGTGACTCATTCCGGCGAGACTAACCGCTACGGACATGCATTTGGAGATCAGCCAGGATTCAAGGATCCCAAGACAGGCGCTTACTTCTTAAGCGAGTTTTACAAAAGAGCCAATTCGGATTTCAAAGGAAGAGCTACCACCCCAACTCTGGTAGACATCAAAGAAAAGAAAGCAGTAAACAACGATTATCATCGTCTTACAAACTACATTGAAGTTCAGTTCCGTCCCTTCCAGCCAAAGGATGCGCCGGACCTGTACCCGAAGAAATTCCGTAAAGAAATCGATGAATTTAACGACTGGCTTTTCCCACATGTAAACAACGGACATTACCGCATGGCATTCTGCCAGTCACCGGAGGCTTATGATGAAGCATATGAAGATTTTTATGAATCACTTGAGAAGCTGGATAAGAGACTGGAAACAAACCGTTTCCTTTTCGGAGATTACATTACAGACAGCGATGTCCGCGTTTATGTTACCCTGGTACGCTGGGATGTAAGCTATTTCCATAACATCGGTCCGGTGAAAAAGCCAATCCGTGATTACAAAAACATCTGGGGCTACTTAAGAGAGCTCTACGCAATCCCGGCATTCCGCCACGGAAGCGATCCGCAGGTACTTGCATTGGACGGCCCCAGAAAGAAATTAGGAGAGGTTCTTTTCCGTGGATACAACGACAGAATCCTTTCAAAAGTTGATTTCGAAAAGCTTTGGGCAGACGACGGCGAGAGAAGAAAATTAAGCAAAACACCAGATGAGTTATTCCTTCGCCATCCGGAAGGAGAGACCTACGAGGATTACGCAGGCCCCATTTCCAAGACTATCTGGAACAGCCCGAAATGGGAAGACAGAAATCCGAAGAATGGAACCTTATCCGTGGACGCATCCATTAACCCGCTGAAGGGTCTTTTATGAGAATCAGGCAAAAAATTTACGAGAGAGGATAGAGATTATGAAAAGATTTAATAGATTAACAGCAGTTTTACTGGCAGGTGTGACAGTAGCAAGCCTTACAGGCGGTGCAGTCAGCGTATTTGCAGATTCCGACGTAAAGGTGATCAAAGGTGTTACAAGCGGTTCCCTGGCTCCTTACTTTTATGTAGGAGATGACAATGAACTGACAGGAGTTGATATTGACATTGTGAAAGAGGTTTTTAACCGTCTTCCTCAGTATGAGCTTCAGATTGATACAGCAGATGCACTACAGGGCGTAATCAGCGGCCAGTATGACATTGCAATCAACAATTACGGCTACACAGACGAGAGAGCAGAATCCTATTACTTCTCTTTCCCATATAAGACAAGTTTTAATGAGTACATTCAGCGGGCAGATGATGAGCCGCTGACCTCCCTTCAGGATCTGGCAGACAGAGGCTACAAGATCGAGCTGACAGCCGGAAGCCTGACAGCCAATGCACTGGAGCAATGGAATGAGGAGAACCCGGATCATCAGATCGAGATCGTTTACGACAACACCAATTTCCAGGTTCGTTACCAGAACATTGTAGACGGTGTTACAGACGTTGCCATTGACGATGGCCCGCTGATCGACAACCTTCTTCCAAACTTTGGACTGGAGGGACAGCTGGTTCCAAATCCAATTGACGACGAAACACAGGAATTCCTTTTCCCACAGAACAACACCTATTTTCTCTTTGGAAAAAATGAGGAGGGCGCAGCTCTTCGCGAGGATGTGGACGCAGTGCTGAAGGAAATGAAAGAGGACGGCACCTTAGCTGAGATCACCGAGAAATATCTTGGAAAAGACACAAGCCCGGACGAGAAATACTTCGAAGAGACAATCAACTAAATCAGAGATGCAAGGAGAACGATCATGGTGGAAATTTATCGCATAGAAAAAGGGGCAGAGACCTGGAAATACAAAGCTTATGATTACGTGAGGACAGATGCCTTCTGCGTGGGACAGAGCATTCCCATAGAGCTGGAATTTTCCCATGACGAAAAGGAAGAGGACCTGCAGGCTGTGATCCTGATTGAGGATCACAAGCCAGTGGCAGGCTGCCGAATCGCTTTTCCAGACGAGAAGACCGGCAAGATCGAACGTGTCTGCGTCGTCCGGGAAAAACAAAAAGGCGGTTACGGCAGAATCCTGATCCAGGAAGCAGAGAACTGGTTAAAAGAGTACGGAGTAAACCACATCGTGATCAGCAGCCAGGACCGTGCTGCTGGTTTCTATGAAAAGCTGGGTTATCAGCTGAACCCGGATGTGGACCCGTCCGTATACGACAAGCATCATAAACAGGAAGAGAAGCCGAAGCAGGAGTCTTCCAGACCGAAGAATGCGCCGGGACCTTTTGGATTTACCTGTGTGCTTGTAGAAAAATATTTATAGAAACTGAACTTGTAGGAGAAAAATCATGGGAAAATTATTTGACGTATCACTGGTATTCACATCGATCCCGGAATTGCTGGGAAAATTACCAATCACTTTGGAGCTGGCAGTGCTTTCCATGCTTCTGGGGCTGATCTTAGGACTTGTGATGGCGATCATAAAAATGCATAAGATCAAGGTACTGACACAGCTTACCAACCTTCTGATTTCTCTCCTTCGAGGAACTCCTGTAATCGTACAGCTGTATGTGGCATTCTTTGGAATCCCAATGTTTTTCAAAGCCATCAACCAGAAATTCGGCACCAACCTTGCAGTGGCAGACATTCCTGGAATTGCCTATGCAATGATCGCACTTGGACTGAATCAGGCTGGCTTTATGGCAGAGATCATCCGTTCCGCACTTCAGTCCGTAGACAATGGACAGATTGAAGCCGCCCACGCACTTGGAATGACTTATCCGCAGGCACTTCGCAGGATCATTCTTCCGGAAGCTTTTGAGGTAGCGCTTCCTACACTGGGAAATGCCCTGATCAGCATTATCAAAGGAACATCACTGGCCTTCACCTGCGCAGTTGTGGAGATTACCGCACAGGGCCAGATTATTGCAGGAAAAACATACCGCTATTTCGAGGTTTACGTATCACTTGCTATTATTTACTGGGTAATTACCTTGATTATTGAGCAGCTGATCCGTATAATTGAAAATAAGATTCGTATTCCGGATCAGGTGGAGCTGGTAAACTTTGCCGAGGAGGACGCAACCCATGATAAAAATTGATCATTTGTCAAAAAAATTTAATGATAATGTTGTCCTGGACGACATCAGCCTAGATATCAAAAAAGGCGATGTAGTGGGAATCATTGGTCCTTCCGGAACCGGTAAATCCACCCTTCTTCGCTGCGTGAACCGCCTGGAAACACCGGAACGGGGCACTGTGACCATCGGGGATAAAACCATTGATCTTTCCGAGAAAAAGCCAAAAGACCTTTTATATCTGAGACAGAATACAGGAATGGTATTCCAGCGCTTTAATCTTTTTGAGAAAAAAACAGCTCTTGAGAATGTAATGGAAGGTCTGATCGTGGTAAAGAAGATGTCAAAGGCGCAGGCAAGAGAGATTGCCATCGAGCAGCTGAAGCTGGTAGGCATGGCACCCTGGGCAAATCATTATCCCAAGCATTTGTCGGGCGGACAGCAGCAGAGAGTTGCGCTGGCAAGAGCCCTTGCAATGAAGCCGCAGATCCTTCTTCTGGATGAGCCTACCTCCGCACTGGATCCAGAGCTGGTTGGCGAGGTGCTGGACGTCATCCGCAAGGTTGCAGCACAGGGCTACACTATGCTTCTGGTATCCCATGAGATGAACTTTATCCGTCATGTATCCAACCGTGTGATTTTCCTGGACAAGGGACATGTGGTGGAGGATGGAACACCGAAAGAAGTATTCGACCACCCGACGAACCCGCGTACCCAGGAATTTTTCCGAAAGATGAATATTATGGCACAGCCGGAGTACATGATTTAAACGAACACCTGAAAATTTCAAAAAGGAGAATAAAACAGCTGTATCGCGCAGCTGTTTTTTGCAATTGCGATTATGAGAGAAAATGAGAAAATAGCAGAAGTATTTGGCAAACTGGTATCCATTGATTCCCCATCCTTAAAGGAACGGGAGATGGCAGACTACCTGAAGAAATTATTTGGAGAAATCGGCGTAGAGCTGGAGGAGGACCAGACCGGAGAGGCAACAGGGTCCAATGCAGGCAATCTTTTTGCCCGGCTGGAAGGGGAGGCTGGATCAGAACCTTTGCTTCTTGGCGTGCATATGGATACAGTAGAGCCTTCCCGGAACAAAAAAGCGGTGTTTCACCCGGACGGAACTGTGACAAGCAACGGAACTACAGTCCTTGGTGCAGACGACCTTGCCGGTGTTACCGCAATCTATGAGGCAGTCCGCTATCTGAAAGAGAAGAACATTCCTCACAGGACGGTGGAGATTTTGATCACAACCGGGGAAGAACTGTACTGCAAAGGAGCAAATGCTTTCGATTACAGCAAAGTCCGCTCCAAAGAGGCTTACGCTTTGGATCTTAGCGGCAAAATCGGAGCAGCCGCTTACGCTGCCCCAACTTTAATTTCTTTTTCGGCCTCTGTAAAGGGAAAGGCTGCCCACGCCGGATTTTACCCGGAAAAAGGAATCAACAGCATCCAGGCAGCAGCCAAAGCCATCGCCAGACTTCCCCAGGGCAGGATTGATGAAAATACAACTGCCAACATCGGTGTTTTTGCAGGGGGAACAGGAACCAACATTGTACCAGAAGCCTGCACGGCGAAAGGGGAGATCCGCAGTCTGAATCATGAGATTGCCATGAAGCTTCTTAAGGAGTACCATGAGATTTTCCAGGAAGAGGCAGAGAAGGCCAGAGCAGCGCTTGAATGGGAAGAAAAGCTGAATATTATTGCATATGAGACGGATCTTGGCGGAAAAGCTGCAGAAAATTACAGGAAAGCAGTGGAAAAAACAGGCCTTGAGCCAGAATTCGAGAAAACCTTCGGGGGAAGCGACAACAATGTGTTTGCCCAGCACGGAATCGAAGGGCTGGTAATCGCCACCTCCATGAACCAGGTGCACAGCTGCAGCGAATACTGCAGCATCCCGGAAATACGGCAGGTGTCTGAGATTCTGGTAAACCTCTGCACCGCAGAAAAATGACAGACATCCTGCCAATGAAAGGCTGGAAAGATATGGATAGAGAAAAATACAGGCGGGACTATCATTTGTGGTAATATTCTAGTATAATATTACGAAAAACCGGGCAGCAGTTCCGGGGATGATGATTGTGGTCAGCAATCGACTTTCTTTTTGGGAAAGGAGGGGCTTGTATGGAGAAAGGGGTTCCGGTTTCTGTCTGGCCAGAGTGGCAGCTTGTAGAGAAAATAGGGGAAGGCTCTTTTGGGAAAGTATATAAGGCGCAGCGGACAGAGCGTGGACGCACTTTTTATTCGGCCATTAAGATTATATCGATTCCCGGTAATAAGGGAGAGCTTGACAGCGTAAGATCAGAGATGAATGATGAGCAGTCTACCAGAGAATATTTTCGAAACCTGGTGGAGGACTGCGTTCAGGAAATATATACGATGGAGCATTTCTGCGGAAATTCCCATATTGTATCCTTTGAAGATTTTAAAGTGGTGGAATATCTGGACGAGATCGGCTGGGATATTTACATCCGAATGGAATATCTGACCAGTTTTATGGATTACTGCACAGGCAAGGAGCTTACTGAGAAAGAGGTAATGAAACTTGGCTGTGATCTTAGCATGGCATTAATTTACTGCCGGAAGCTGAATATTATTCACAGGGATGTAAAGCCGGAGAATATTTTTGTATCCAGATTCGGTGACTTTAAGCTGGGAGATTTTGGAATTGCCAGAGAGCAGGCGCACACAGTGGGGAATATGTCCAAGAAGGGTACCTACTCCTACATGGCACCTGAGATTTATAAAGGTGAGAAATACGACAGCAGCATTGATATCTATTCCCTTGGAATCGTGCTATATAAGCTGATGAACCAGAACAGGCTTCCGTTTCTGTCTCTGGATAAGCAGCTGATTACCTATCGGGATAAGGAGAATGCACTGGCACGGCGCATGGCCGGGGAGAAGATGCCGGCACCATCCCGGGCAAGCGCTGCCTTTTCCCATATTATACTGAAGGCATGTGCCTATGATCCACAGAAGCGTTACCGGAAACCGGAGGATATGCTTCAGGATCTGGAAAGCCTGCGGATCGCACCTGTGAATGCAGCCAAGGAGTGGGAACGCTCCCAGTGGCAGCTGGCTGATGCCCGTGATATAGAGCAGCGGCACCAGAAGAATTATGTGGTGGAAGAACCAGGTGCTGAGAAAATGGAACGGACCCAGGTGGCAGAAGAACCGCAGATTGAGAAAGCCATCCGTCAGGAAGAAGAGAAGGAGAAAAAGAACTCCAGGGACGCAAAGGAGCCGAAGCCATCCAAAAGCCTTCGCAAAGAAGACAGATCAGAGGCAGCTTCCAGACAGAAGCGGCAGGCACCGCAGCAGGAGAGAAGGATTTCTCCATGGACCATTTCCATTGCGGTTGTGGTGCTGGCAGCATGCATTATTGTTGGCGTTTATGTGAAGCTGATTCATGACGAGGACCGGAAGGCACAGAACACCAACATGGTTATGGAAGTGCTGGAAGCCAATGACAACAGCACGGCTCAGATCGATGATTTTTCCACAGCAATCCAGACCATTAAGGAACAGGCGAATACCATTGTGGAGGAACTGGCCGATTGTAAGGAAGTGGGCAAGGAAGGCGACCGACTTCGCTACTATGACAGCAACGGCAAACTTATAAAAGCACTGATCTATCCGGAAACTTCTGAGGACGGTGTTTATGAGGAATATTATTACTGGGATGAGAGACTGTTTTTTGCATACATATGGACCGGCAATAAAAAAGAACTTTATTATTATGATAAGCGCGGCAAGATGATCCGCTGGATCGATACGGACGGCGTTGTCCATGACAAGGAAAATGACAGTACAGAGTATACCAAACGCGGAGAGAAATACTGGAAAAATGCTCTGGAACAGCTGGATGAATAGCGAAGAGGAATCATATGACATACCGTATTAATTATGCTTATACCTGCCATGCGGGGAAAGTGCGATCAAATAATGAAGATAATTTCTGGTGCTGTGGGGAGATTCTTCCGTCCCAGAATCTGGGAATGCAGGAAGTGCGCGGCGGTGAGCGGCTTCGGGAGAGCTTTCCGGTGCTGATCGTTTTCGATGGAATGGGAGGAGAGAGCCAGGGCGAGATGGCAGCTTATCTGGCGTCCCAGGAATTCGGGAAATACTATGGACAAAATAAGGGGAAGCTGCGCAGACAGCCGGAGAATTTTCTTCTGGAGGCCTGCCAGATTATGAATCAGGCAGTGTGCAGCTACAGCGCAAGCAACCGGATCAATGCCATGGGAACGACCATGGCGATGATCGTGTTTGCCAGGAAGTCTGTCTATATCTGTAATCTTGGGGACAGCCGGATCTATCAGCAGAGCCAGGGGCAGATCCGGCAGATTTCCAGTGATCATGTTCTGAGAAGCTATATGTTTGGGAAAGCTCCTCTGACCCAGTTTCTGGGAGTGGAGGAAAGCGAGATGAAGCTGGAACCTTCTGTAAAGGCTCTGGAATATCAGGAGGGAGACCGTTATCTTCTCTGTTCAGACGGGGTGACCGATATGCTTTCGGATAAGGAAATCGAAACGGCTATGGCTTCCGGCGAATCTGTTGGAGACACGGTGCAGATTCTTATGGATCAGGTTCTGGAGAAAGGCGCCAGAGACAATACCACGATCATTCTCTGTGAAATCCAGCGTGAGAATCATCCGCTCAGAGCCTGGCTGCGCCAGAACAAAAAAGAAAATGAAGGTGATGTATTATGAAAAATCGTATGCAGGATCTTGATTTCGAACAGACTGTGGCATTTGACGCAGTGAAAGATTTTGAATTTACCAGAAGGGCGGCGCAAAGGTTCCGGCAGGTGGTGAGCCTGGAGAGCTTTGAAGATGAAGATGCAGAAGTGATCTTCCATTATCTCTACAAGGAGATGGAGCTGGTTTCCTTTGGAGATCATCTGAAGAGATATATTTATGAGCGTGCAGGCCTTGAGGAGCCTTACGGGGAAGTGCCCCAGGAGATATACAGGGATATTGCGGTGGAATCCTTTAAGGAAACTTATACGCCCAAGTCCATGAACCCTACTTCTACCAAGCTTCCGGCACTGGTGAATAACTGGCTGACCCAGGCTTCTGTGAAGAGAGAGACGGTTTTTCTTCTGGGCTTTGGGCTTCGCATGAGTGCAGAGGATGTATCGGATTTCCTTACCAGAGTGCTCAAGGAGCAGGATTTTGATTTTCACAATCCGGAGGAGGTAATCTACTGGTACTGCTACAGCAGGCAGCTTCCCTACAGCAAGGCAGAAGAGTACAAAGATCGCTATAAGACCATAGAGCCAGCAGCTCATAATGATATTGTGGCAGAAGCGATGAGCGGGAAGTTTATCATTGATACAGAGAAGAAGCTTCTTCAATATCTAGCATGCCTGAAAGCCGGATGGGACGATCCTATGAACGAGAAGAGTCAGGCTTTCCAGGAATTTCAGCGGCTTTTGCAGCGCGCAAAGGAAATTATTGCAGCCATGTACCAGAAGGATGAGGAGGAGAAGGGACGGAATAAGATCTGGAAAGCAGAGAATATCACGCCCTCTGATCTTGAGAAGGTAATCTGCAATGGTATTCCTATCAACCGTATGGGAAACCTGAAGAAAATGTCTGCTTCCATTCTGGCCAAGCATTTCAGTCAGAAGCGTTTCAGCAGGCAGAGAATTACCAATATTCTGAACCACAAATTCCCGGTGGAGCGTTTTGACCTTCTCACAATCGAATTCTTTATTGTGTCCCAGGAGATGGAGGATGACGATCCCTATGACCGTTACCATCATTTTATAGAAGAAGCCCAGGGCATTCTGAAGAAATGCGGAATGAGTGAGATTTATATTGTGAATCCGTATGAGTGCTTTTTGCTGATGTGTCTGCTTACAGACTGTCCGCTGGCAGTGTTCTCCGAGATATGGGAGAAATCCTATGAAGAGGGAGAAGATGAGGGGAAAGCGGAGTAAGGGGACGCAGCGGTCAACGGCTAAAAAATAAGATGAGTCAATATAAAAAGAACCATGAAACTGTGCTGTCTCAAAAGCTTAGAATTTTGAGGACGGTTTACATTGTATCATGGTTCTTTTTATATTGCGATGGATGAAAAATCAGACACTTTTTGAAAAATCTTTCATGTTTTCATGTTAAGCATTGCGTCTCAGCCATTATAAGTCAGATAAATGGTTCTGCTTAACTGGGCGATGGTACTTTGCGCGGCAGCAGTATCGGTAAGATTCTCTGAAAGAAAACAGATTACAAGGTCATTGCCGGAATTGGTATCATAGAGGATTCCGGCATCATTTTCCACATTGGAAAGCTCGCCGGTTTTGTTGGCAACCTTTACGCCTTCCGGAAGGTCTGCCGGAATCTTGTTGCTGCGCTGCTGCTGTTTCAGAAGTGCATACATGTCCTCTGCGTGTGCCAGAATCGGATCACTGGAGGTATCTGCACAGCTCTGATAGATTTCCTTCAGGAATTTTCCGCAGTCGTAAGCGGAAGTGTAGTTATCCCCGAACTCGTTGCTGGCAAGAAGAAGCCGGCCCATGGAGGTGCTGTTATATCCATGTTCTGTACAGAAGCTGTTGACTTTCTCCATACCTGCACTGCTGTCACCGCCGCCAAGGCAGGACACCAGGCTGTTGGCAGCGTCATTGTCGCTGACGGTGATCATAGGCAGCAGATATCCATCAATGGTCTGCGCCCCGTACTGCTGGGTCAGGCTGTCGTAATTTTCATATACAGCACCCATAATGTAAAGCTTGATCAGACTTGCCGCCTGCATGGAAAAATCATTGATGGTGCCTTCTGACCCGCCGGACAGGTCACAGATGTAGACGCTCCAGGAGCCATTGGAGACGGGCAGTGCCAAACGGATCTGTGCAAGGAGGTCTTCCATGGTCTGGTCTGCTTTATTGTCAAAAACAGAATTGCCCTGCGATGGGGAAATGGCGCCGTCTTCGGCATTGGCTTCAGGTGTATTAGCATGTGCTTCTGACGGCTGGGAACTGTCATCTGGCGCAGGTTCCGGCTGATCGGCAGACGGATCCTGGCTGGCATCTGCCTGCTCCGGAGCCTGTGTCACTGGCATAGGGCCGGCGCTTTCTCTTTCCGAAAAGCCTTCCGGTGAATCAGAAGCATCCGCAATATCTCCGGAAGTAAATCCGTCATCAGCCTCTGCATCGCCAGAGGTGAACCCATCTTCCTCCCTGGCACTGGCGGTCTGGATTTCTGTCTGCGTGCTGGTGGAAACATTTTGCTGGCGAACGGTGAAATAAATAATTAATAAAATAAGGATTACAGCAATCGCGCTGAGAAGCATCAGCAAATAAGAAGAAGCTGGCCGTTTCTTTTTCATCAGTTTTCTACATCCTTTCCGACGGATTCAAAATAAGAATCGATACCGTCTGCAATTCCTGTGACCATGGTATCCTGAAAATCAGGATCGCTCATCTGAAGGTCATCATGTTCGTTTGTCATAAATCCCATTTCCAGAATGGTGACTGGGATGGTGCTCCAGTTGATTCCGGTCATATTATCCGCATAGGTAACTCCCCGGTTGTCAAATCCGGTTGCCTGGCAGTAGGAGTCCAGAACACACTGGGAAAGCAGATTGGACTGTTCATAGAGGGAAGCAACATAAGGGTTGGCAGAAGAGGGAGAAATGGTAAGGGCACCGGAGGCAGCAGAATCAGCCCCGTTGGCATGGATCCGCACACAGATTTCCGCGCCCTGCTCAGCGGCATATTCTGCACGCTCTTTATTGCTGATCGCTGTGTCGTTATCTCTTCTGGTAAGCACAACGATGTAGCCGCGGTCCGTAAGCTCCTGTTCCAGCTTCAGGGAAACGTCCAGATTCAGCTGGTATTCTTCAAGCCCGGTGAAAGCCCCCTGGGTACCCGTGGAAGCCTTCGCCTTCATTTCTGTGGAGCCAGGTCCGAGAGGCTCTAAGGCGCTCATATCTACATTCGGTCCTTGATGCCCGGGATCAATTGCCACAGTGTGACTGTCCGTCTGGGAAAGCTGCTGGTCTGTTTCGGCAGTTTCGGCGCAAACGGTATGTATAGAACCTGGAATCATGCCCCATAATAGAGAAGAGAGCAAAAAAGAAGTTTTTATAAGATGCTTATGATAAGGTTTTACAAAATGCAAAGACATAGCATGTCCCCTTTCCGAGTATTTGCAGAATACCAAACTGTCAGGTTTTATTGGTGATACTGCAGTTGGGAAATCTTTTTACTTATTATAATAACGCATAAATAGGAATGCAATGTAAAGTTTGGTTTCTGTGAAAGGGGATGGGTTTGAAAAATGTTTTTTCGAAAGCACATTTTAATAAGAAGAAAGCAGTACGTATTAAAACTTTACCGCAATAACTAGAGCGTGTTTGAAAAATCATTCCCGCGATCTGCACGCCCCACTTTGCGGTATATTTTGCCCGAATTCAGTTGCCGTAGCCCGCTACGGCGCCCTCATCCGGACAAAATCTCCCACAAATTGTGACGCACATCTTGCAGAAAGCCTTTTTCAAACACGCTCTAGCACAACGAAAATTAAGTAACCGCCATATTGACTTGCCTGATTTTTCATATGCCGCGTTGCCGTCAGTCGCCGTAGCCAACGCTACGCCGCCATCCTCCGCCTTGCATATGAAAAAATAAGGAAAAATTGCAGAAAAACACCTTGACAGAGATATGCAGACAGGATATAATCAAAAAGCGTGCGAAATAAGGCATTTTTTTCCGCGCTTACTAAGATAATAGCAACCGCAAGGAAACCCCATAGAAGAATCTATGGAGAAATAAATCGGGAGGTGAAATGGAATGCCAACATTCAACCAGTTAGTAAGAAAAGGACGCCAGACAGCTGTTAAGAAATCTACAGCTCCGGCTCTGCAGAGAACTTATAACTCTTTAAGAAAGAAAGCAGTTGAGCAGTCTGCACCACAGAAACGTGGCGTTTGCACAGCTGTTAAAACAGCTACTCCTAAGAAGCCTAACTCAGCTCTTAGAAAGATCGCCAGAGTTCGTCTTTCCAACGGAATCGAAGTAACAAGCTACATCCCAGGAGAAGGTCACAACCTTCAGGAGCATAGCGTTGTTCTGATCCGTGGAGGAAGGGTTAAGGACTTACCTGGTACAAGATACCACATCATCAGAGGTACTCTTGATACTGCAGGTGTTGCTAACAGAAAACAGGCCCGTTCTAAATACGGCGCTAAGAGACCGAAAGTTAAGAAATAATCCATCCGTATTACTGCGGAGACTATAGAGATTTGTACGGTATTCCATATACCCTGTCGGTTGCGGGTTAAATATAGGACCATTACCAGTGCGAACATGCAATAGTTTACTGCGTGAGTACCGATGAGATAATCAGAATGATTAAGGAGGGAAGTAACGTGCCACGTAAAGGACATACTCAGAAAAGAGACGTTCTGGCAGACCCGATGTACAACAATAAAGTTGTTACAAAGCTTATCAACAACATTATGTTAGATGGTAAGAAGGGTGTAGCTCAGAAGATTGTTTACGGAGCATTTGCCAGAATGGAAGAGAAGACTGGCAAACCAGCTATTGAAGTATTTGAGGAGGCTATGAACAACATCATGCCTCAGCTTGAAGTTAAAGCAAGACGTATCGGTGGAGCTACTTATCAGGTTCCGATCGAGGTAAGAGCTGACAGACGTCAGGCTCTGGCTCTTCGCTGGATCACCATGTTCTCCCGCAAGAGAGGCGAGAAGACCATGGAAGAGAAACTGGCTAACGAGCTTATGGATGCAGCCAATAACACCGGAGCATCTGTAAAGAGGAAAGAAGACATGCACAAGATGGCTGAAGCAAATAAAGCATTTGCTCACTATCGCTTCTAATCAAGGAGGAAAATCCATTGGCTGGAAAAGAAGGTAGAGAATACCCGCTCGAGAGAACCAGAAACATTGGTATTATGGCTCATATCGACGCTGGTAAGACAACTCTTACAGAACGAATTCTGTACTATACAGGTGTCAACTACAAGATTGGTGATACACATGAAGGTACTGCTACCATGGACTGGATGGAGCAGGAGCAGGAGCGTGGTATCACAATCACATCCGCTGCTACAACATGTCACTGGACCCTGGAAGAGAACTGCAAACCAAAAGCAGGCGCTCTTGAGCATCGTATCAACATCATTGATACCCCAGGCCACGTAGACTTTACTGTTGAGGTTGAGCGTTCCCTTCGTGTACTGGATGGCGCTGTCGGCGTATTCTGTGCAAAGGGTGGTGTTGAGCCACAGTCTGAGAACGTTTGGCGTCAGGCTGATACCTACAATGTACCTCGTATGGCATTCATCAACAAGATGGACATCCTTGGTGCAAACTTCTACGGTGCAGTAGAGCAGATCAAGACTCGTCTTGGTAAAAACGCAATCTGCCTGCAGCTCCCAATCGGAAAAGAAGATGACTTCAAGGGAATCATCGACTTATTCGAAATGAAAGCTTACATCTACAATGACGAGAAGGGCGATGATATCACTATCACCGATATCCCGGAAGACATGAAAGAGGATGCTGAGCTTTATCATACAGAACTGATCGAGAAGATCTGTGAGCTGGACGACGATCTCATGATGGAATATCTTGAGGGAGAAGAGCCAAGCACAGACAGACTGAAAGCAGCCCTGAGAAAAGGTACATGCGAGTGTACAGCTGTTCCGGTATGCTGCGGTTCTGCATATAGAAACAAAGGTGTTCAGAAGCTTCTGGACGCTATCCTGGAGTACATGCCTGCTCCAACAGATATCCCGCCAATCGATGGTGTTGACATGGATGGAAACCCGACCGTGAGACATTCTTCTGATGAAGAGCCGTTCTCCGCTTTGGCATTCAAGATCATGACAGACCCATTCGTTGGAAAACTTGCATATTTCCGTGTATATTCAGGAACAATGAATTCCGGATCATATGTATATAACTCTACAAAGGGCAAAAAAGAGCGTGTTGGCCGTATCCTTCAGATGCATGCTAACAAGCGTATGGAACTGGATAAGGTTTACTCCGGTGATATCGCTGCCGCTATCGGATTCAAATTCACCACAACTGGTGATACAATCTGTGATGAGCAGCATCCGGTAATCCTTGAGTCCATGGAGTTCCCGGAACCAGTTATCGAGCTGGCTATCGAGCCTAAGACAAAAGCAGGACAGGGCAAACTGGGTGAGGCTCTTGCAAAACTTGCAGAAGAGGACCCGACCTTCCGTGCACATACAGATCAGGAAACAGGACAGACCATTATCGCTGGTATGGGTGAGCTTCACCTTGAGATCATCGTTGACCGTCTTCTTCGTGAGTTCCACGTAGAGGCTAACGTTGGTGCTCCTCAGGTAGCTTACAAAGAGACCATCACCAAACCTGTTGATGTAGACAGCAAGTATGCAAAACAGTCTGGTGGTCGTGGACAGTATGGTCACTGTAAAGTTAAATTCGAGCCTATGGATGCCAACGGCGAAGAACTGTACAAGTTCGAGTCTACTGTTGTCGGCGGTGCTATTCCGAAGGAATATATCCCGGCTGTAGGAGAAGGTATCGAAGAGGCTATGAAGGCTGGTATCCTTGGAGGATATCCGGTTGTTGGTGTACATGCAAATGTATACGATGGATCTTATCATGAAGTCGATTCTTCTGAGATGGCATTCCACATTGCAGGTTCTCTTGCATTCAAGGATGCTATGCAGAAGGCTGCTCCAATCCTTCTTGAGCCTATCATGAAGGTTGAGGTTACCACACCAGAGGATTACATGGGTGATGTTATCGGTGATATCAACTCCCGTCGTGGTCGTATCGAAGGTATGGATGATATCGGCGGCGGTAAGATGATCCGTGGATTTGTTCCGCTTTCCGAGATGTTCGGATATGCAACAGATCTTCGTTCCAGAACTCAGGGACGTGGTAACTACTCCATGTTCTTTGAGAAATACGAGCCAGTTCCGAAGAGTGTTCAGGAGAAAGTTCTGGCAAAGAAAGACTGATTTGGTTTTAAGCTGAATTAGGGTTTCGCATAAAATAATAAAAAGCTTGCAAATATCCTTGATTTGCAATATAATCAAGGATAGCAAGTTTAAAACCGATATGGCGCTCTATTTTAATAGAGAATGAGCCAACTAATCAAGGAGGACATTTTAAAATGGCAAAGGCTAAGTTTGAGAGAACAAAACCACATTGTAACATTGGTACCATCGGACACGTTGACCATGGTAAAACTACTTTAACAGCTGCTATCACAAAAGTACTTTCTGAGAGAGTTGCTGGTAACGTAGCTACAGATTTTGCTAACATCGATAAAGCTCCAGAGGAAAGAGAGCGTGGTATCACAATTTCTACAGCACACGTTGAGTATGAGACAGAGCATAGACACTATGCACACGTTGACTGCCCAGGCCATGCTGACTACGTTAAGAACATGATTACTGGTGCAGCTCAGATGGATGGTGCTATCCTTGTTGTTGCTGCTACAGATGGTGTTATGGCTCAGACAAAAGAGCACATCCTTCTTTCCCGTCAGGTAGGTGTTCCTTACATCGTTGTATTCATGAACAAATGTGATATGGTTGACGATGACGAGCTCCTTGAGCTGGTTGAGATGGAGATTCGTGAGCTTCTTTCCGAGTATGACTTCCCAGGAGATGACATCCCGGTTATCAGAGGTTCCGCTCTTAAAGCTCTTGAAGACCCGAGCAGCGAGTGGGGCGACAAGATCATGGAGCTTATGGATGCAGTTGATAGCTACATTCCGGACCCACAGCGTGACACAGATAAACCATTCGTTATGCCTGTAGAGGATGTATTCTCTATCACAGGACGTGGAACAGTTGCTACTGGTAGAGTAGAGGCTGGTGTTCTTCACGTATCTGACGAAGTTGAGATCGTTGGTATCAAAGAAGAGACTCGTAAAGTTGTTGTAACTGGTATCGAGATGTTCCGTAAACTTCTTGATGAGGCTCAGGCTGGTGATAACATCGGAGCACTTCTTCGTGGTGTTCAGAGAAACGAGATCGAGCGTGGACAGGTTCTTGCTAAACCAGGAACAATCACATGCCATACAAAATTCACAGCTCAGGTTTACGTTCTGACTAAAGACGAGGGTGGCCGTCATACACCATTCTTCAACAACTATCGTCCACAGTTCTACTTCAGAACAACAGACGTAACAGGTGTTATCAACCTTCCAGAAGGAACAGAGATGTGCATGCCTGGAGATAACATCGAGATGACAATCGAACTGATCCACCCAATCGCTATGAGCCAGGGTCTTACTTTCGCTATCCGTGAAGGTGGACGTACTGTAGGATCAGGACGTGTTGCTACAATCATCGAGTAATACAATCTGAATATAGATTTGTTATCGTAAGATAACATTGTGTCCAAACGTAAGATACCCCGGAACCGCAAGGTTTCCGGGGTTTTTCTGTACTCTAAGAAAAGAATTATTCGTAAATTTATCAGGTTAGTAATAGTGAAACATTTATCAGCAAGATGAAATACAGATAAATTTATAATTGCAAAATAAGACCAGCGGTGCCAAAACGGTGCCAAAAAGAAACTCCTGCGAATGTTTGCTATTCACAGGAGTATTTTTTTACCAGCCTTTGATCTGTTTGATTTGTTCAGCACGTTCTGGATCACGATGATATTGTAATTTCAGACGGATAGTTTCCACAACTTCCTGTCTGGATTCATCATCAAGCTGATAGAACGATGTAAGCAGATTATCTACATCAGGCATACTGTTCTTACCGAAAAGGTACATCAGCGGATACATAGAATTTTTTAAGTAAGTCTTTACACGACTTGCGTCTAATGCTCCGTTCAAACCGTCTGGAAGTGTAGGATAAATCTCTTCTTCCTTAATTGTGCCAGAAAATGGACTGGCAGAACATATCTCATTCACATCAATTTGCAATTCATTCGCAAGTCTTAATGCAAAATCAAATCGAATATTGGAATCTTTTTGAATAATTGAATATAAGGTTGTAGCACTGATTCCGGTTGCCTTTGCAATTTTGCGGACATTTGTGCCTTTTTCATCAAGATATTTCTTTAAATTTTTACCGTCACCCATAGAATCCTCCTTTTTCATATATTAGAAAATTACGAAAAACATAAATCTATAAAATATCATAACACAGACGTGGAATAAAATAAAGAAAAAATAGTGTACGAAGTTCGTAAAAATATGTTTACGAAATATTGACAACGATAGAAATACATGATATTATCAATTTACGAAAATCGTACAGATATAGAAATACAGTAAACGTATTCTATATCTGGAGAGGAAAGGAGGAGGCAATATGGCAAGTTACAATTATATGATGAGTGCTGATGAAGTGGCACAGGAATTAAACTGCTCAAAATCTCATGCCTATAAACTGGTGAAAGCTATGAATAAAGAATTATCTGCACAGGGATATATTACGATGGCTGGAAGAATACCAAAGGCGTTTTGGGCAAAAAAGATGTATGGCTATGAAATAGCAGAAAATTAGGGAGGATCAATATGGCTTACAGAGAAAAAGACACAAAAAAATGGACAGCCCAGTGGTTTGAGACAAATGTCATGGGTGAGAAGAAAAAACGCAGAAAGCGTGGATTTGAAACAAAGCGAGAAGCATTGGAGTTTGAACGAAGCAAAAAGTTGAGCAATGAGCGAAGTATGGATATGAAGCTGAGCGATTTTATTGAGATTTATTTTTCAGACAAACAAAATGATCTGAAAGATCGAACAATCAAAAATAAAAGATATATGATGCAACAGCATATCGTTCCATACTTCGGAAATCAGATGATGAGTGAAATCAAGGCTTCACAGATTATTCAGTGGCAGAATGAAATTCAGAAAAAAGGCTATTCAGATTCTTATCTGAGAATGATTCAGAATCAGTTGACCAGTCTGTTTACACATGCAGCTAAAATCTATGACTTGCCGGTTAATCCATGCAAGAAAGTGAAACGAATGGGAAATTCAGATTCAAGAAGTTTGAACTTCTGGACACTGGACGAGTACAAACAGTTTATACAGACAATGGAGCCGGGAACAAGATATTATCTTATGTTTGAGATGCTGTTCTGGACTGGATGCAGGATCGGGGAGCTGCTTGCGATTACAAAAGCTGATATCAATTTTGAAAAGAATCAGCTTAGTATCAATAAGACTTATTACCGGACAGGAATGCAGGATATTATCACAGAACCGAAAACAAAACAGTCCTTTCGGACAATCGAAATTCCGGAATTTCTGAAAGAGGAAATTAAGGAATTTGTAGATGGTCATTACGGAATGCCGGATACAGAAAGATTATTTCCGGTTGTTCAGGAAGCGGTACAGCATAAGATGAAACGGCAGATTGAGCTGGCAGGAGTGAAGAAAATTCGAGTGCATGATATCAGGCACAGCCATGTGGCTTATCTTATTGAGAAAGGTGTGGAACCGTTATTGATTCGGGACAGATTAGGTCATAAAGATATTCGTATCACATTGAACACTTATGGACATCTTTATCCAAATCAGCAGAGAAAGATTGCAAATCTTCTGGATAATGAAAATGGAAATGCTGTTACCGGATTGGGAGAAGAAAGAGATGAATGTTGAAAAGGCAAAAGAAAAAGCCCAGATAAATAATCTGAGCAAGTTCTCTGATAATCAGATTCACTGATATACCATCTTGGCAGATTCAGTATATCACGAATCGGGAAATACGACAATTCCCGAATATCTGTTCATCAGAGACTTGCCCGGAAGGGCAGGAGGAGATGATGGAATGAATATGAATGAAAAAAATAAAATTGAGAATTGTAGAATAGAACCAAAACTGAAACTGATCAATATGGATTCAGTAGAGGTGGAACAGGTAGAATGGCTGCTTTATCCGTTTATTCCTTATGGAAAAGTGACCATTATACAGGGAGATCCAGGAGAAGGCAAGACAACGATGGTACTTCAGATTATTGCAAAACTGACCAGAGGAGAGCCGATTCTTCCTGTTACTGATAAAACGAAAACAAAAGAAAAACGAAGTGATGAAGTCGATAGTGAGAATGAAGATTTAGATGCTGAAGATAATATGCAGGAACAGTCTTCTGTGTCACCTGTAAATGTAATCTATCAGACAGCAGAAGATGGACTTGGAGATACTATCAAACCCAGATTACTTGCTGCAGGTGCAGATTGTTCAAAGGTGCTGGTGATTGATGACAGTGACCAGCCACTGACAATGGCAGATGTCAGATTGGAAGAAGCAATCGTGCAGACAAAAGCAAAAATGGTTGTTCTTGATCCGATACAGGGCTTTCTGGGAGCGGACGTAGATATGCACAGGGCAAATGAGATCAGACCACTGATGAAGCGTATCGCAGTGCTGTCAGAAAAATATCACTGTGCAGTTATTTTAATCGGTCATATGAACAAAAACAGCAACGGCAAATCTTCTTATCGAGGACTTGGCTCCATTGATTTTCAGGCTGCTGCAAGAAGTGTTCTGATTGTCGGGCGAGTGAAAGATGAACCGGAAGTAAGAGTGGTATGTCATACGAAGAGTTCTCTTGCACCGGAAGGAACGTCCATTGCATTCAGACTGGATAAGAATAATGGGTTTGAATGGATTGGAGAATATGATATCAGTGCCGATGAACTTCTTAATGGAGACGGAAGAGGACAGAAAAGTCGGAAAGCAAAAGAATTTCTCCTTGAGATACTGGCAAATGGAGGAATGACTCAGAAGAAAATTGCAGAAGAAGCAGAAGCCAGAGGAATCAAAAGTAAAACGCTATGGAACGCCAAACGGGAACTTGAAATTGATTCCGTAAAACGTGGAAAGCAATGGTATTGGATGTTGCCAGAATAAAAATGGAAGATGGCAAGATTACCATTTCTTAAGAAGATGGGATCTTGCTACCTTGAAAGGAGAACAGATGCAAAATAAAAGTGTACAGATTCCATACGAGTTATTCTTTCAGCTCTTGCAATATTTTTTGATGGATAACTACGATGGTGAAGAAATAATACGGTTGGGATTGGAGAAAAAACTGGATGCAATGGTGAATCGTGAAGTATACAGCAAATCCAAAACAGCACCAACGGAAGAAGAAAGAGAAAAGTTCCGGCAGGAATATCTGGACAGACGGGAAATACCGGAGAACTTTCGATGGTAAAGGTTCTTTCTGAACACTTTATTACAGGAGCGTGTCACGCACCTGTAGATAGCAGACAAGGAGAATGTTGGTAAGGTGTAGTCGGGAGTTGACTGGCGTAGAAGAGAATTTTCAAAAGGGAGCCCTGATTCAGGGCGCCCCTGCGGAAACGGTAGATGAAAGGAGATTGGCACAATGAGAGAAGGAAGATTAGGATATAACAGTTATAACAAAAGATATGGATTATTATCATCAGATCTATGGATTGATACAGGATTTCACTGTGGAGAATGCCTGGAAGTGTTGCTTGATGATGAATGGGTTCAGACCAGAATGGAAATGAATCCTGCAAGAGAATGGTATCTTGTAGGGACACCGTATTGTGGTGATTTGGAATATATTCGGGCAAGGATACCGGAGTAAAGGTCTCTGTACCCCCGGAGGGCGCAAGGGTACTTTTGATGGACGGTACGGCTGTCGAAAGTGCTTTTGCGTTACTTTTGACAAAAGTAACAAAACCGCCGTATCCGGCGAAGATTTCTTTTTATACTATAGCTGGTAAAGATACAAATTTATGTGCCATGTCTGGCACTGGTTTTAGAAAGTGGGGTGACGAACATGACGCTGAAACGAACAATTAGTGGTATGATCGGGACAGGTTCTCTGGCTCATAACAGAAGGGAATTTATAGCAGAAAATGTTGATTCAGACAGAGTGCAATTAAATATTTGCTATCAGAATGAGAATGTAAAAGAAGTTTATAAAGAACTGTTTGATGAAGCTGTAGAACGATATAATATCGGGAAAAGAAAAGATCGACAGATTACAAATTACTATGAAAAAATCCGGCAGGGCAAACAGGAAAAATTGTTCCATGAAGTGATTTTCCAGATTGGAAATCGAGAAGATATGGCTGTCGGAACAGTAGAAGGAGATATGGCTGTAAAAGTGCTGGATGAATATGTAAAGGACTTCCAGAAACGGAATCCAACGCTACGGGTATTTGGGTGTTATCTACATCAGGATGAGTCTACTCCACATTTACATATTGATTTTATTCCTTATGTGACTGACTGGAAAGGAAAAGGAATGGACACTAGAGTTTCGTTGAAACAGGCATTAAAAAGTCTTGGATTTCAAGGTGGAAATAAGCATGATACAGAGTTGAACCAGTGGATGAACCATGAAAAAAAGGTCCTGGCAGAGATTGCAAAACAGCATGGCATTGAATGGGAACAGAAAGGTACTCATGAGGAACATTTGGATGTTTATAACTTCAAGAAGAAAGAGCGAAAAAAGGAAGTACAGGAGCTGGAGCAGGAGAAAGAGTATCTAACTGCAGAAAACGAAGAACTGACAGCACAAATTGCGGAATTCAGAGCAGATATCCAGATTTTAAAAGACGATAAGGAACAGGCAATCAGGGAGAAACAAGAAGCAGAACAAAGGGCAGAGGACGCAGAAAAAGAAGTAAAAAGTCTGGAAGAGCGTCGAGATGTGCTGCAGCCGATTATGGATAATGCCAGTAAAGAAATAAAAGAATATGGAATGATTAAGACGTTTTTACCGGAGGCAGGAACATTTGAACGTGCAGTACCTTACAGAGAAAATAAAATCAAGCCATTGTTTATCAAGATGAAGAATCAGATTGCTGCATTAGCTGGAAAGGTTGTAGAACTTAACAAAACGATAGAAAGCTGGAAAAACAAATATCAAAAATCTACGGAGAAATGTGATGATATCCAAACGCAGTTAGATGATGTGCGTAAAGAAAATGGGGAATTATTAAATGATAATCAACGTTTACAAGAGATTTCGGACAGATATGACAGAGTGGTGCGTATTTTGGGATCAGAAACTGTAGAGGATGTGGTGCAGCAGGATATTAAAGAACAAAGGACACTGGAAGAAAAACGGCGAATGGAGCAAATGCCAAAGGGAAGCGTTCTGAAACAGTTGGAATGGGCGACTCAAAAGAGTCAGATTGAAAACCAACAACGTAAGAAAAATAGAACAAAATACAAAGGATTGGAGATTTAGACTATGAAAAAACAAATTTATGATGAAAAAAATGGAATGAGCTATACGTTGCATGGAGATTACTATTTGCCGGATCTGGTTTTAAGAGAAGAAGAACCGATATATGGAAAATATGGAATGTTACGAAAGCAGTTCTTAAAAGAACACAGATCAGCAGGGTATCAGTATTTGTTATTGACTGGAAAGCTGAATGAACATCTGAATCAGATTGATCAGGAAGCTAGAGAACAGGTGGAAACGCTTATGGAACAGATGACAGAAAAACAGGGTGTAACTGAAGAATTAAAGGCACAGGATCAGATGGAGTGGGTCAGGCTGATGAATAATATAAAAGCTAGTGCAGAAGAAATTGTATTGAAAAACATGATATATGTGTGATTGCGAGGGGGATAAGATCGCTTTTTTACATTTTTGTATATTAGAATAGAACTTTAGAAAGCACTATGGTAAAATAAAGTGAAGGTAAATTGAAAGTTATCAAAACAAAGATAAAAACGCAACGTGCATCTTTGATGTGCCAGAGCCGGTAGGTAGCCCGGCCGTCCTATATAAATAGGGTAAGTAACCTGCCCCTCCGGGTTGTCCATTCTTTGTTCAATAAATTTTAGGAGGGATTTTTATGGACAAAGTAAATGGAAGATTGACGGTATATTTTGAAGAACCATTTGGGGTAGGCATATTTGAGCATATTGAAGATGGTAAATTATCTGTGGCAAAGGTAACATTTGGCGTAGAACCAAAAGATTATGAAGTGCAGGAATATATTCAAAAATACTATTTCGGTTTGAAATTCAGTCCGGCTGTTGAAGCTATTGTAAAGGATATAAAAAGAAATCCGAAACGGATGCAGCGTTCAGCAAAAAAGCAGATGCTGGAAACTGGCATTGGCACAAAATCGCAACAGGCGTTGAAATTACAACAGGAACAGAACAAACAGGAGCGTAAAGAAAAAAAACGAAAGAAAAAAGAGGCGGAAGAACAGCGAATGTTTGAACTAAAACAGCGAAAGAAAAGAGAAAAGCATAAGGGACATTAAAAGTCCTTTGGGCTTTTTCTCAAATTCGGGATTTGGAGGTATAAACAATGAGGAAATGTGAAAAGTGTGGAGCAAGTATGAAATTAGATTTAAGACTTAAAGTTAATGGCGGTGGCTATGGGATGGTTGTTCGTGTAGATGAAAAACAAAAGGCGACAACTATAGATGATGTTAGAGTTGCAGTCTGCCCAGAATGTGGTTATACAGAAATGTATTTAGAGGATTTAACGAAATTGAAATCTTAAAAGACAACTTTCAGATTTTTAGAATTAAGAAAAACGGAATTTAGGGAGGGGTCTATAATTGAAATTAGCAGATTTAGCAACAGGTTCTGATTGGATAGTGTGGATTGTCTTTGTAATATTTGCTGTACTTTCTATAGTTTTACTTTCTGGACACGGAAGCTGGTTTATTTCTGGATATAATACAGCTTCAAAAGAAGAAAAGAAAAAATATGATGAAAAGAAGTTATGCAGGACAATGGGAGTTGGAATGTCTATTATAGCAATTCTTGCATTAATTATGGGCTTGCTTGAAAATATTTTGCCTGCATTTTTTGTATATATTGCATTGGGAATCATTGTAGTTGATGTCGTGGTTATTATCATTTTAGAAAACACACTATGCAAAAAGTAATAACTTCTGGTTTGAGGAATTGACTGAAAGGAAGGCATTATATGTTCTATATTTATATTATTTTTGACTTTGCAATGGCAGTGATTATGCTTTTATTTGGAATATGGT
>ERZ1106915.714-NODE-714-length-40866-cov-3.307956_pt1 | contig 40866 bp, 30 predicted proteins | sample MGYA00403653_ERZ1106915 | MGnify/ENA primary metagenome ERZ1106915 (study PRJEB35170, sample SAMEA104062404) | human gut metagenome | biome: human gut; feature: human-associated habitat; material: faeces | place: Denmark | collected 2012-06-06 ... | reverse complement strand
CCACACATTTATAAAAACGAATACCGCCCGGTGCCCCCAGGCAAAGATGCACTAATCCTTGCATACAAGGGACGTAAGATTCTTCTTAAAGATGATCCGGAGGGTGTTCCAAGGATATTATATCCTACGTTCGGCGAGCTTGAGGCGTATGTTCCGGACATATACAGCACTTATACCTACCTTTTCACAATAGACAGCTGCCATTATTATCTGGTTCCCGAATTCGACGAGACACTGCTTCCTGACTATTCATACGAAGAGATATCGAGGCTGCGGACAGCACTCCCAATGTATCGTGCATTTGCAGGCGTGACAGGAATGCAGCTTAACAACTGGTACAGCAGCAGGCGTTTCTGCGGCCACTGCGGGCAGCATCTTGTCCACAGTGACAAAGAACGTATGATGTACTGTCCCGAATGCGGATGTATTGAGTACCCTAAGATATGTCCTGCCGTAATTGTCGGCGTAATCAACAAAGACCGGCTCCTTGTCTCCAAGTATGCCGGCCGCAGCTACAAAAATTATGCCCTGATTGCAGGTTTTAATGAAATAGGCGAACCAATCGAGGATACCGTAAGGCGCGAAGTCATGGAAGAAGTCGGACTTAAGGTAAAGAATATCCGATTCTACAAAAGCCAGCCATGGTCTTTTTCTGACACTCTGCTTATGGGCTTCTTCTGCGAGCTTGACGGCAGCGAAGACATCACGCTTGACGAGACGGAACTTTCAATGGCAGCATGGCTTACAAGGGATGAACTTCCCGGTGAGGCCGATATAAGCTTAACCAGAGAGATGATGCAGCAGTTCAAGAGTGGTGCTATCCACGTATAAATCTGTATTTTTTGAGACGAACAAGATTATAATAGTCTATCCGTCCGTGCCTGTCATATGCTGACTGGCGCGGACCTGCATTATAGAAAATGTTCAGCCTGTGCATTGCTTTTTCCTCATCATTATGCATATAAGGAATGAATACTACTATCGCTCTGCTCTGAAGTTTCATATTATCCGCAAGAATGTCCCCGATAATATAGCTCATCTTTACAGTATTTTCATTGGAGTAGAACACTCTCTTCTTTAGCCGTTTATCCCAGTTATAGTAATACAGAGGGTCATTGCCTGCAATCTGGCTGCCGCCGTAATCATTGAACAGAATTATATCCTGCGTTCCGTCATAATCCGAATCCGCGAGCAGCTTATCCATAACCCTGTCTATCCAGAGATATTGCGTGTTATATATAAGATAGTCTCCATAATATCTGTCACCATCTTCTATCCCCACATACACCATCTTTCCACTTCCCGTATCAACCCCGTCGAATGCCGCGACTGTCAGGGGATCGACCGTATAGAAACACTGTGCAATAAGCATAACCGCAATTCCGGCAGACGGAATATACATTGCAGCATTTGAAATTATCATATCCAGACATGCCAGTCCAAGCACATACAGCATTATATCTCCGACAACATTGTATCTTGCCATTGCCGCCGTTATGTACAGACATGAGAACGCAGTAAATGCCGCAAGGATTCCAAACACACCACACAGCTTAGGCATGTCACCTTTGTTCCCGGTCTCAGCATCTTTATTGGCATGGCTGTCCTTATAGGCGTTACTGTTTTTGCGTATAATCATAACTGCCGCATAGATTATTCCTGCAGTAATCAGCGCCGCCAGTATCCAGTTAAAGTTAAGTATAAACTGCTGCTTTAACTTAGTTATAATATGTGCCTCATTAATTCCAAGGCAGTTAAAGCCATTGTTATCCCATCTGATTCCCGTACACGATTCCGTAGTCTGCGACCAGTTGGTAAGTCCTCCTATCGCCTTAGTGTAGAACCGGTAGCTTATAACTGCTGCCAGCATGAAGTACAACTTCATATCCTTAAAAATACTTACAATCCCTCTACAGCCGGGATTCCTTAACAGGTGGTCGGTAAATATTCCCATGGTAAGCCCTGCAACTATTACAAGCCCTGTCTCCTTCGTATATATGCAAAGAAGGCATGCAAAACCGGTTATAACCGGGAGTTCATATACATATCCATATAGTGCAATTACCGCAAATACGGCAAGTGCATAATCCGGATTAAAATATCCAAAAGTTCCGTAAAACAGTGGTGCAAATGATATTATAAGTGCATAAACCGCCGCTCTTGCCGGTGTTGAATTGCAAAAAACATGCATTATTATTCTGTACAGACACCAGACAGCAATAACCGTAAGCACCATATTTACAATAAGGACACCCTTAATCTGCTGTGGAAATGCAAGTTCCCCTATCATGTAAACCATGCTGAATGCAAGTGTCGGATGACCGCACAGCGTAAAATTATTTAGGAAATCACTGAAAGACGAATATGAGAAATACTTTATTCCTTTTATAAATCTTGCATAATATTCCCCTGCATCCCATCTCTGGAGTGTATCCATGAATATCAGGCGTGAGAGTATAACTATTATAAGCACCGCTCCTATCCAGATATTGCGGCGGATAAAGCCACATATATCTTTTATTGTCAGCGTTGAAACAGAGTCTGCCGCCCTCAGGAGACAATTTATTATAAAAAGCAGTGGAATATAAATGAGCCAGAACAGCCCCTGAAAAACCGCATCATCATTTCTTATGTGTGATGCATTGTTATACATTGAAGAAAATGCAAAAGCAGCCGGCAGAATACAGACAAAAGCTATCTCTGCAAGTCTCTTAAGTGATATGAAATTGGAAAGCTCACTGACAATAACCAGACAGGCCGCTCCCGCTATTATGTAGTAGACAATATCAACAGGCATAAAATCATAAGCCACGGCATTCGATGTGAACACCGCGGCAGATACAAGCACACATATTCCTGTTAAATACTGACGAATTCTAAGCCCTATGCCCATATAATTTCCCCAATTACTGCTGTTGTCTTGGCTGGTATGTCGGTACTACTTCCTTAATTATAGAACGGATATCCTCCGTCTCATCATATGCACTCTTCTCAAGACGTGCAAGATTATGTGCGAAATTCTCTTTGTCAAAATCAATCGGCTTGCCAATGTGGATAAGCTTGTTAGCCGTCTCCTGAAGTCCTTCTTCATCCATAAGAAGTTCCTCATAAAGCTTCTCACCCGGACGAAGTCCCGTATACACGATGTTCATGTCAACTCCAAGTGTATATCCCGAAAGTCTTATGAGATTCTTGGCAAGATCATCAATCTTGACCGGCTCTCCCATATCGAGGACAAATATCTCTCCGCCCCTGGCATAAGCTCCGGCCTGAAGTACAAGTGATACTGCTTCGGGAATCGTCATAAAATATCTTATGATATTAGGATCAGTTACCGTTACCGGACCGCCTGCCTCAATCTGCTTCTTAAAGAGCGGAATAACACTTCCGTTACTTCCAAGTACATTGCCGAATCTTACTGCAACATAATCCGTATCAGACTTCTCATTAAATGACTGCACAATCATCTCACATATTCTCTTCGTTGCGCCCATTACATTAGTAGGATTAACTGCCTTATCCGTAGAGATAAGAACGAACTTTTCTGCCCCATACTTGTCTGCCATTCTTGCAACATTGTATGTTCCGATAACATTATTCTTAACGGCTTCGTTAGGACTTACTTCCATAAGCGGAACATGCTTATGCGCTGCCGCATGATATATAATATCCGGATGGTACTTCTTGAATATATCCTCAAGTCTTCCAACATTACGGACTGAGCCTATAAGAGTCTCAACATTGGCATCGGCATGATTGATACACAGCTCCTGCTGTATGTCATATGCATTATTCTCATATATATCAAATATAATAAGCTTGCGCGGCTTATGTGAGACAAGCTGTCTGCAAAGCTCACTTCCGATAGAACCGCCTCCGCCTGTAACAAGCACAACCTTGTCCTTAACATAGCCCATGATTGACTCAATGTCTACCTCAACAGGATTACGTCCGAGAAGGTCAAGAACATCAACGCGCCTGATATCCTTAATATTAATCTCTCCGTCTACCATCTGATATACACCCGGCAGAATCTTAAGTTCGCAGTCTGTCTCCTTACAGATACTCAGGATATCCCTGCGGTTCTCCGGAGAGGCTGACGGAATTGCAAATATAATCTCGTCGACGTCATACTGCTTTGCCATCTCCTTGATATCATCACGCGTTCCGACAACCTTTATTCCGTGTATATACTTACCGACCTTATTGGGATTATCGTCAATCACGCATACAACGCGGCTGTTGGCAAGATAATGGCTTATTGAAATCTCTCGTATAAGCACGTTGGTAGCGTTACCCGCACCTATAATCATAATTCTTATGTCATCATCCGTTGTACGGTATCTGTTAAGACCGGTACGGATGAACCTGTACATAAAACGGCTGGCACTTACCGACACAACCAGGAAAATCCATGTCATAAAATATGTGCTTCTCGGGAGGCCAAGCTCCAGCATCATTGTCACACACACATGTATGACTTCCGTAATCGTACATGCTTCAACAATCTTATAAAGCTCAGTGATACTTGCATATTCCCATAAACTGTGATAGATTCTGCAGAACCAGAACACCACAAGGGCAATGAGCGTAAATGGTATCATGAACTGCTCATATTTGTAAATGTATTCTTCCGGTATACTTGATATCGTAACATTAAATCGCATCAAAAGCGCGAGTAATACCGACATATTGATAAGGACTATATCCATCGCTATCAGGCATACACGCCTTACGAATAACTGTATCATATCCTTCTTAGTCTGATTCATCACATTCCATCCTTATTATCCGGCGGTCTGTCTCACGCAATCCTGTTCACAATTCCGCCATATCGTATCCGCGTTATTATACCATATATGCATATTATATGCTATTGTTTTTTGTACTGTCTCACAAATGCCGGAAGCTGTACAAACCCTGCCAGTGTCCCTAATCCATAGCTTACATGAAGCAGAAAAAACAGTACCGGCAGCAGTATATCCGGCAGGCTTCTCTGCTCAGGCTTTGCCGTCACAACCGCAAGCACCCCCATCGCAACCGCAAGCAGCCAGTAGGCTCCCCACATAATAGCTGTAATAACTGTTACTCCCATTGCAGCTGCAGATAAAGGTTCAATGCACTGTGTAAGTGTACGTGCAATTCCCAGAACAATTATAGCCATAACAAATGCAAACGGGACATAATGATAAAGAGACAGACATTCCGGGCACACGCCTGTTGTAAGAGCTATCCAGTACCCATTGGAGTATTTCTGCTTAAGCATCTTGGGAAGACTGCTCCTTATGTGCTGATATGAGATTATATCAGGATCAAAGCACAGCCTGAATCCCGCTTTACGCATGCGGTAATGAATCTCATTATCCTCTGTTCTTCCAAGCTTCTCGTTAAATCCGCCTATCTTATCAAACACCCTGCGCCTGTATGCAGCGTGAAACATTGACTTTACATAAGCCGGTCCCGGGTTACGCCTGTAAGGTGCTATGCTGCTGCCAAACATCGAGCTTTCAGCCATAAGCAGGGTTCTGTTCCATGGCGTGTCATCATCTATGACATTAGGTCTCTCACCGCCGACAATATCTTCGCCGCGTTCGAGCGCATTTACATTCTTAGTCACAAAATCCTTCGGAATCCTTGCATGCGCATCTACCTTAAGTATCGCTTCGCCACTGTATACGCGCAGTGCTTCATTCCATCCGCACGGCAGTGTCCTCTTGGGATTATCTATAACCTTAACAGCTGCAAAATCCTTATTGCAGGCAGCAAATTCCTGCATAATCTTTTTGGTTGAATCGGTCGAGGCGCTGTCAACGAGCACAACCTCTATAGACGAATGTTCATAGTCCTGTCCGCTTATATCCGCCAGAATAAGCGGCAGTGTCTTTTCCTCGTTATATGCAATAACACACACTGTCAAAAACATAATATTAATCCCCATTCTGCAGGCACAAGGTGCCTTATCACACTAATCTGCATTCCGCAGGCATAAAGTACCGGAGGAATCACAAGCCAACTGTCAGATTTGCATACTTACATAAATACAGCTGCGACTGTCTCCAACATTGTAGCAAGCTCACTGATACAGCTGAAACCTTTTATACTCTCGAGGTTATACGCCATCTTTCCAGGAAGAACTTCCTGTGTGTATACCTTATCAACGTCATCTGCCCCATCAAGAAGCTCGTCCTCATCCTTATATCTGATACTTGCTCTCGAAGTAATTCCGGCAGGAAGAAGCAGTGTGGCATTCATCTCGTCCGTATATGCTTCCACATACTTACGCACCTCAGGTCTTGTCCCCACAAATGTCATATCTCCGGTCAGCACGTTAATAAGCTGCGGCAGTTCATCAAGCCTTATCTTGCGCAGCAGCTGCCCCATTCTTGTTATACGGCTGTCATTGCCAACCGTTACAAGTGAGCCCTTACGGTCTGCTCCATCAACCATCGTGCGGAACTTAAATATCCTGAATGTTCTTCCATACTGCGTAACCCTTTCCTGGCGGAAGAATACAGGACCATGCGAGTCTGCCTTTATAAGAAGTGCTATTGTCAGCATAAAAGGACTCAGAATGATAAGTAACACAAACGAAGCGGCAATATCAAAAAGCCGCTTCACAACAAGGCTTATCTTTTTATGTGACAATATATCATAATATTCCCGGACACTCTCCGTCTGCATAAATGCCGGAAGCATGTCCCACTTTTTCAAAAGCATATACGTCCTCTCTTAATCTGTATTATCCACGTACAACACTGTTGAATGCAGCTATAACATATTCAACCTCTTCGTCCGTAAGACATGTATGAAGAGGAAGTGTTATCTCGTTGGCATACCGCTCATACGCATTAGGGTAATCTTCAATCTTAAATCCAAGATTCTTATATGCTGTATGCATAGGAAGCGGCTTATAATGAACATTAGTTGCGACACCGAGCTGTGCCATTTTTTTAATGGCTTCATTGCGGTACTCCGGAGTCTGTCCGACAAGGTTAACAAGGTAAAGATGACCGCTTGATACATATTCATCCCCCGTACCATCGTCAACACTGTCAAGAAGTATTGATGATGCACTTCCAAGCTGCTCATCCTGATCCGAGTAGTGCTTGAGAACCTTTACATTACAGTCTGCAAGTCCCTTTGTATATTCGTTTATGATATGCTTTCTTCTGGCAAGCATTCCAGGGTAGCGCTTCATCTGAGCGAGGCCGATTGCAGCCATTATATCAGTCATATTGCATTTGTAGTATGGAGCAACTATATCATATTCCCATGCCCCCAGCTGTGTCTTGGCAAGTGCATCCTTGGACTGTCCGTGAAGTGACAGAAGCATGAACTGCTTATAGATATCTGCATCATCAATGCCGTCTATATGCCTCCATGTAATTGCACCTCCTTCACCTGTAGTAAAGTTCTTTACTGCATGGAATGAATATGCTGTAAAATCTGCACACTCACCGCTCATAAATCCTTTGCGTGAAGCCCCAAAGCCATGAGCTGAATCAGCAATAATAAGAATTCTTCCAACTGCACTCTGTATGTCATTAGCTGCTACAAATAAAGACTTTTTAGCCTCTGCAATAGCTCTCAGCCTGTCATAATCAACCATAACTCCGGCTATATCAACAGGAATAATTGCCTTGGTATTTTCCGTAACCGCTGCTTCCACAGCATCATAATCAATGTGAAATGAATCCTTTGCCGTATCTACGAGAACAAGCTTTGCACCCACATGACATACTACACTTGCTGAAGCAGTGTATGTATATGCAGGAACAATAACCTCATCGCCTTCTCCTATTCCACATAAACGCAATGCACATTCAAGTGCCGCTGTTTCTGAATTAAGGCATGCACATCCTGCCGAATGTACATATGAGCTGATCTCTTTTTCGAGCTGCTTCGTCTTAGGCCCGGTAGTAAGCCAGCCTGAACGCATAACCTCTGCTACTGCCTGAATCTCCTCCTCTGTAACGTCAGGAGGTGAAAATCTTATATCCATCGTCTTTTCCATGTGTGTCATCCTTTCTGTTAATCGTTGTCTATAACATCATGCTTAAGCATAATTTCAAGGCATAATTCTAATCCACTGCGACCGAACTTACCGGCTGGCTGTCCGGAAGCGCCGGAAATTCATAGCTTACATCGCCGGTTGAATTCGCAATCTCAACCGAATAACTCTTAGTCTGCTTACCAACCATCGTAAATGTCATTACCATTGTCCCGGCTTTTTTATCAACTGTTACAGGAGCAATTCCGACGTAATAATTATTCACATATACCGCTGCCCCCTGCGGTCCTTTTATTGAGACATAGTAGCCTTCCGTAAGGTTTTTGACCGTACCGTTAACTATGGCGTTACCTGATGTTGAAGCCGCTGTACTTCTGTTATTGTTTCCCGCAGAAGTCTGTGATGGCTTAGTTGTGGACTTCCCCGGCTGGCTTGACTTTGATATTGTCATATCTATAATTTTTTTCTCATAGCTTTGAGTCACGTAAAATACTTCTTCATATGCCATGTAATTATTAGAGCGCAGGACAACTGTATGCCTGCCATACTCAAGTGATACAGGCTGCTCATACGACACCTGTGTTCCGTCTATATACATGACTGCGCCCGCCGGAGTTACCGAGAACTCAACAAGACCATTCTGTGCTGCCCGGGTTCTGTATTCGCTGAAATCAAGTGTAACATCGGTATCCTTTTCAATCCTGACAGTTTTGCCTGCTGACATGCTTCTGTTGGTGTTCTGTATCTGAACCTTATATTCACCTTCGGGCACAGTAAGCAGCATATCTTTTTCAACAACACATACCATCTGTGTTCCTATATCAACATAGCCTCCAAGGAAATCATCAACTCCTGTAAGCTTAAGGTATCCATGCCCCTTATCAACACTGACAGAATAGACCGTACTGTCAATTCCGCATACTGTAACGGCATCCTGCTTCATTATCTCTGAAAGCTGTATTCTCTCACTTCCGGACATGACCACAGCTGACCTTGCATACTTATACGTTCTGGAACTTATTACTGCCGTTCTCTCTCTCTCATCAGCAGAGAAACCTGTAATCTGTGATATTTTCCATGCCTTATCCGATTCATGTATGCTCTTTGCCCATCCGTCGCGGTTGCATGTAACATCATATATTGTTCCCAGACTAAGTCTTGCCGTAGTTATAACTGAATCATACCTGCTCTTTATATCAGTTCCTCCCGAATATGATACCTCATATTCATTACCGCTCTGAACGTCCATATAATGCATCTTCTGCGATGTACCGTCAATATACGTAAGCACACCCGTAATACTTATCTCATCCGGATTGGCTGCCGTCTCGCCGGAATCAGACGCCTTACTTGCGATCGGAAGTATATCTCCGCCTTTTATTATATTGGAAGAACTTTTCCCTGACGAACACGCAATAAGCGAAAAAGACATGACAACCGCGAGTATAATTGCTCCCGCCATCCTGCATGCCTCTTTGCTTCTATTAATAAACTTTCCCATATATTCTTTAATTATGTATACTGGTTTCATGTTTTTACAGACTTTCTCCTTTGGTACATTTTATCATAACGCGTATTTTAATGCAATGTCTCTATAAATGCCCTGCGTGCATCATTCTGCGCAAGTACTCCTTCCAGCTTCTCTATGCTCTTGCGCGGAATCCAGCTCTTATTGGAATTATTATAAAAATTAATCACCTTCCAGAACTTTTCCGGATACAGAAAATTAATTCTCAAGAGTTTCATGTCATCATCACTTACCGGTCTGACCTCCGAATATGCTTCTATTACCGAATGGCCTGCGCGCGCATCCCACCCATTCTTTTCAAGCAGTTTACGCATAAACTGATACAGATCATTAATCTGACAGTCAACACAGCAATGCTCAAAGCCAGTAACCGCACACCCTCTGTCAGTAAATAACACATTATGATAATTATAGCTGCCGTGGCACATTTCATACGATGTACGTGCTTTTTCAATCCTGCTGCCATAGTCCATCTCCTCCAGCTCCTGTGCCGCTATGAGCGCCTCCTCATGAAATGTCATGAGTGACCTGCGCATAAGCATCTCAAACTCATTTTTATTCTTCTTGCCCTTAAGATAGTTGCCCACCATCCGCATTTCTTTCGTATGCTTATCAAATTTCATACGCATGTCAGTGGCATTATTATATTTGAGCTCATGTTCACATTTATCCATATTCATCATATGCCCATGCAGCACCGCAAGCGTACCGGCAGCCATTGCAACATGTGTCTCATTCCGGATATCACACTCCTGTGCATCAAACCAGTCTTTCAGTATATATTTTCTCCCCTGTGCATCCTGAGAGAACAGTGTCCCTTCAGCCGTCATTACATAGGTGTCAATATATTCAAAGCCGGTTCTTTTAATACCCGCTGTTATCATGTTTTCGCGTTCATAATAGCTGTCACTTCTGGTACACTCATACAAAAGCTTATATCCATCATCCGTAAGTACCGCAATTCCGCCTCTGGTTCTTACACTTTTTCTTACCTCAAGCCCGTATTGACCAATCACACTTAATGCTTTTTCATTCATATACAGCACATCTCTCCCTTTGCGTATCTTCTCTATAGATATGAATTTTTATATAAAAATATTCTTGACAAATGTATTATTTATGTTAGACTAAATACAGATTTTAATTGAATATTTATAAATCCTTTGAGCAAAAGCAAGTAACATTTATCAAGGCGTCACAGAGAGTCCGGCATTGGTGGAAGCAGGACACGTACAGTAGGTGCGAATGGGTTTGTGAGGAGCAGGGTGAACATTATGAAGTAGCCCCCGCCGCGGTTCCTGCGTAAGTGGAGAGAGTATTAATGCGATTAGCTGCGTACTTGTTTTACATGGATTTAGTGTATGCGGCATTGTCATTTTATATTTTGACGATGTCTTTTTTATTACATAACATTCCGTATACCATTACAACATTACGTCAGGCCGGCACACGATACTTACTGAGGCTGTTGCATAACAGCGAATAAGGGTGGCACCACGTAAGTCACATAACGAACTTTCGTCCCTTGAGACTGCATAATTATTAGCAGTTTCAGGGGATTTTTTTGTACCCCGGATTATTAAGAATTATTACAGAATCTGAAAGGAGAATTGCACATGTTATTTCCAACGCTTGAGAATGCCGCTGAATTATTAAAGAAATACAAGACCGTTCCGGTATTCTATGAACTTCTCACAGACAGCCTTACTCCGGTAAGAATGTTTGCAACCCTTAAGGAGAACTATGATAACTGCTTTATTCTTGAGTCGGTTGATAACTCAAACCAATGGGGCCGCTATTCTTTCATCGGACTTAATCCAAAGGCTGAGATAAGAATACATGACCGTAAAGCCTCCATAATCAGCAGGGACGGTTCGGTAACTGCTGATGATGCCTCCAATCCGTCAGCATTTTTCTCAAAGATAATGGAACAGTACCGCTCGCCGAAATTTGACAATATGCCTAAGCTTACAGGCGGCCTCATCGGTTATTTTGCGTATGACATGGTACGCTACTGCGAGGATTCCCTTGTAAATGTACCTGCTGATGACCTTGGAATGGATGATGCCAATATGTTTATCTATGATGAAATCGTTGCCTATGACCACCTTTCATCAAAAGCCGTCATCATTCTTAACCTTACGGCCGAGGATGCAAAGGACAACGGCACTCTTGCTGCAAGATACGATTCGCTTGAGCAGCGTGCTGCAAATCTCGGAAGACTCCTCTGCCGCTATATCCCTGAGGATTCGGCAAAGCGCCGGACCGGCAGCGAATGTACCATAAAGTCCAACTACAGCAAAGAAGAGTTCTGTGGCATGGTTGAGCAATGCCGCCGGCATGTTCTCGGCGGAGATATAAGCCAGGTAGTAATATCACAGAGATTTGAAGTTGATAATCCGCCGGATGCATTTGACGTATACAGAATGCTCCGCTCTACTAACCCTTCGCCTTATCTGTATTATTTTGACCACAAAGATTACTGCATTGCGGGTGCATCTCCTGAGATGCTTGTAAGCGTAACTGACGGAAAGGTTCTCAACCGTCCTATTGCCGGAACTTACCCAAGAGGTGCTAATGATGAACAGGATGCTGAATTTGAAAAAGCACTTCTAAATGACCCAAAAGAACGTGCAGAGCATACAATGCTTGTAGATCTCGGACGCAACGATGTCGGCCGTGTATGCAGCGCAGGAAGCGTAAAAGTAACGGATTTCATGAGAGTTGAACGGTATTCAAAACTTATGCACCTTGTATCGGATGTTGAAGGAACTCTACGCGATGGCAAAAATCCTGTAGATGCACTTATGTCAGTCCTCCCTGCCGGTACCCTCTCAGGTGCTCCTAAGGTAAAGGCTATGGACATAATAGACGGCCTTGAAAATGTGAAGCGCGGTCTGTACGGAGGCACCGTCGGATACCTTGCCTTCAACGGTGACATTGATACCTGCATAGCTATCCGCACGGTACTCTTCCGCAATGGCAAAGCCTACGTTCAGGCAGGTGCCGGAATAGTGTATGACAGCATACCTGAAAAAGAGTACGAAGAGACCGTGAGGAAAGCGTCGGCAGTGATAAATGCAATCAAGATGGCAGGCGAGTGAAAATGCGGTTACACAGATGCTTCAGGTCGGCAGGAGCGGAATGGGATGCCGGGAAGGGATGGCGCCCATGTGGTGGGTGGCGGCGTGGCGCTTCCGCTTGATGCAGCTCGCAGCGGTGCGTAAGCGGTCAAAGGACGACCGCAAAGCACCGGCGGCTGCATAATCACGCCGGCACTCCACCACATGGGCGCCTGCGCTTCGCCGGGCTTACTATTACGATTGCAGCGGCTGTAAGCGCTGATGCATCAGACCCGCCCCACCACCATATTCTATGTGAGTGCTTCAAGCGGAAACGGTCCGCCATAATTCATATGCACCCGGGAAAGGAACATATCATGATACTTATTATAGACAATTACGACAGTTTTACTTATAACGTGGCACAGGTTGTTGAAGGCCTGTACCCTCATGTAGAAGTTATCAGAAACGACAGGATTACAATAGAGGAGATTGAAAAGAAGACTCCTGAGGCAATCATCATATCACCGGGTCCTTCTTATCCTTCACAGGCAGGAATCAGCGAAGATGTGATAAGACACTTTGCAGGAAAGCTTCCGATTCTCGGAATATGTCTCGGACACCAGGCTATCGGTGAGGTGTTTGGTGGTAAGATTGTACGCGGTGAGGAGCCTATGCACGGCAAATCATCACAGGTTAAGCTTGACGGCACATGCCCGCTGTTCATGGGACTTCCCGAAAGTATATCTGTTGCAAGATATCATTCCCTTGTCATCAGCAGAGAGAATTTTCCTGAATCACTCACAATTACCGCAGAAGATGAGAATGGTACAATAATGGCAGTACAGCACAGGGAATATCCTATATATGGTGTGCAGTTCCATCCCGAATCGATTCTCTGCGAGATGGGTACCAACATTCTTGCCAACTTCTTAAGCGAATGTGTCGGAATAAAGGTAGAAGCTGAGGTTCCTTCTATTCCTGAGGAGAAACGAACGGCACTGAAAAAATATATTGCTCTTGCCGCAGACGGCAAAAATCTGACAGAGGATGAGGCCTACGCAGCCATGAATATCATTATGGGAGATGCAGCCACAAAAGCACAGACATCTGCATTTCTTATGGCTATGCGGATGAAGGGCGAAACTATTGAAGAGATTACAGGCTTCGCAAAAGGCATGCGCAATAAGGCAAGTGTTATCAAAGGCTTCCGCTCTGCCGTTGATATCGTAGGAACCGGCGGCGATATGGCAGGAACATTTAACATATCAACAACCTCATCATTTGTAATAGCTGCAGCAGGAATTCCTGTTGCAAAGCACGGCAACCGCGCCGCTTCAAGCAAATCCGGTGCCGCTGACTGTCTTGACGCACTCGGTGTAAATATTAAGCTTTCACCTGATGATGCAGCCAGATGCCTCGACCGGACCGGCATCGCATTTCTGTTCGCCCAGGTATTTCATGGTGCTATGAGATATGTTGCTCCTGTAAGGAAAGAAATAGGTGCAAGAACGTTTTTCAATATACTCGGACCGCTTACCAATCCGGCACTTGCCGATTACATTGTACTCGGCATATATGACGAAAACCTGATGGAGCTTATGGCTAATGCCCTTATACAGCTCGGAATCAAGGGAGCAATGGTTGTAAACGGCTGTGACGGACTTGATGAGATTACTATGACCGGCAAGACACATGTTGTTGAAGTCCGTGACGGTGCAATCAAAAGATATGACATTGACCCGCATGATTACGGCTTTGAATACTGCGAGCCTTCAGTTCTTGAGGGCGGTACTCCTGCCGAAAACGCACAGATAACGCTAGGAATTCTTGATGGTACAGACCGCGGTGCGCGCCGCAATACTGTAATTCTCAATGCAGGCTGCGCAATCTACTGTTCAGGCCATGCAAAGGATATCAAAGAAGGCGTTGCAATTGCCACCGAGATGATTGACAGCGGCAAAGCGCTCGCAAAACTCAATGAAATGAAAGAATTTACTAATAATATATAAGGAGCCGCCTATGTTTTTGGAAGATATTATAAGCAGGCGCAGAGAACAGCTTGCACGCGAAAAATCTGTCACATCACCGGAACGCATGAAGGAACTTGCACTCACATCTCCACAGCCTTCAGTGCAGACTTCCCATGTATTCAGAAATGCCTTGCTTAAAGACGGACTTTCTGTAATTGCAGAAGTAAAGAAAGCTTCTCCGTCCAAAGGACTGATACAGCCTGACTTTAATCCGGCTGCAATCGCAAAAGCATACGAAGCTGCCGGGGCATCTGCAATATCGTGTCTTACCGAGGAGCACTATTTTCAGGGTTCATCGGAATATCTTGCGGATATCCGTAAAAATGTTTCAATTCCTCTGCTCCGCAAGGATTTTATTATTGACGATTATCAGATATACGAAGCGCGTGTCCTCGGTGCGGATGCAATTCTCCTTATTGCTGCCGTACTTAATGACAATGAACTTGAGGCTTATTACAGACTTGCCGGCGAGCTTAGTCTTGACGTACTTGCCGAAGCACATGATGAGGAAGAGGTTAAGCGCCTTGTAAATATCGGATTTGATATTATCGGAATAAACAACCGCAACCTTAAGACATTTGAGGTATCCCTTGAAAATACAAAGCGCCTCTCTTCTTTCATTCCTGAGACTACGGTTATGGTATGCGAGAGCGGCATCAAAAATAACGCAGATATGCACTATGCCAAAGCGTCCGGAGCTGATGCGGTTCTAGTCGGTGAAACACTTATGCGCAGCGGACTTGCAGGCATTCCCGAATGCATGCACTCTCTCAGACAAAGCGTATAGGAGGCCGATATTTATGATAAAGCTTTGTGGGATGCAGCGCGCACAGGATATAGAAGCCGCTAACAAAATGCTTCCTGATTATATCGGAATGATTCTTTCAGACGGCTACCGGCGCACAATAACACCGGACACTGCAATAACGCTGCTTGGCATGCTTGACAGACGTATTAAAAGCGTAGGCGTATTCGTGGATGACGATGTCGATTACATTGTTAAATACGTTACGGATATTCAGGATAAATGCTGCCGCCATCCTGACGTAATACAGCTTCACGGTCATGAGGACGCACAATATATCAGTTCTTTACGGGAAGCATTCAGACTAAACGGATTAAATGACATTTCAATATGGAAGGCAGCAAGGGTTCGTAATTCAGATGACATTATCGCAGCATTTGCACTTCAGGCTGACTGTCTGGTTCTTGACAGCTATGTTGCCGGAGCTGCGGGAGGCACCGGCGTAAAGGCCGACTGGGAGCTTATCCGCCGGACGGTTGGCAGATGTATTGAAAGCTCTGCCAAAACAGCATTTTTCCTCGCAGGAGGGATTAATTGTGATAATCTTGCAGAAGCACTGAGTGTATCGCCAAATGTCGATCTGTCAGGCGGAATTGAAACTGACGGCTTTAAGGATGCAGATAAAATAGCAGCTGTTATGAGGATTTACAAAACAAACTTGAGATGCGCAAAAGGTGGCGCAGGAATGGAGATTAATATGAATAAAAAAGGAAGATTCGGAGATTTTGGCGGGCAATACGTTCCTGAGACTGTTATGAATGCAGTATCGGAACTTGAGGAAGCTTATCGCAGATACAAGGATGACCCTGAATTCAACAGGGAACTGCAGGCACTCTACCACGATTATGCCAACCGCCCGTCACTCCTGTATTATGCTGATAAGATGACAAAAGACCTCGGAGGCGCTAAGATATATATTAAGCGTGAGGATCTTAACCATACAGGCGCACACAAGATTAACAACGTACTCGGTCAGATTCTCCTTGCCAAACGAATGGGCAAAAAAAGAATCATCGCTGAGACAGGTGCCGGCCAGCACGGTGTTGCAACCGCTACGGTATGTGCTCTCTTCGGGCTTGAGTGCTGTGTATACATGGGAATTGAAGATACACAGAGGCAGTCACTTAATGTATACAGAATGGAGCTTCTCGGTGCCAAGGTTGTCCCTGTTCACAGTGGAACCGGAACTCTCAAGGATGCAATAAATGAGGCAATGCGCGACTGGTGTACCAATATCGAAACAACCTTTTACTGCATCGGCTCCGTAATGGGGCCTCATCCGTACCCTGAGATGGTCCGTGACTTCCAGAAGGTAATCAGTGCTGAGATTAAGACACAGCTTCAGGAGAAAGAGGGACGTCTTCCTGACTGCGTTGTGGCATGTGTCGGAGGCGGCTCTAATGCAATGGGCGCTTTCTATAATTTTATTCCTGATACTTCTGTCCGTCTTGTCGGTGCAGAAGCTGCCGGACGCGGTGCCGATACTCCTATGAATGCCGCTACCCTCACTAACGGAAGCACGGGAATATTCCATGGCATGAAGTCTATTTTCCTTCAGGATAAATACGGCCAGATTGCCCCGGTATATTCAATATCTGCCGGTCTTGACTATCCGGGAATCGGCCCTGAGCATGCAAATCTGTGGAAGACAGGGCGCGCTGACTACGTTGCGATTACTGATGAGGAGGCTGTATGTGCATTTGAATATCTGTCACGAATAGAAGGAATTATACCGGCAATCGAATCTGCACATGCCGTTGCTGCCGCAATTAAGATTGCTCCGACAATGAGCCATGACCAGATTATGGTTATAAATCTTTCCGGACGCGGTGACAAGGATGTATATTCTGTTGCCAGATACCGCGGACACGATATAGAGAATTCTTAACCCACTGCAATGCCAGACCGGCGTGCGGGAATAGTGAGATGCCCCATTATGCGGGGCAGGAATGGAGGACTAATATAAATGAATACAGGCAATAAAGATATTAACCGAATTGACAGATGCTTTGCCGAGCTTAAGGCTGCCAATAAAAAGGCGCTCATAACATTTGTGACCGCCGGTGATCCCGACCTTGAAACAACCGAAAAGACCGTGCTTGAGATGTTTGACCGCGGTGCTGACATAATAGAACTCGGTGTTCCGTTCTCAGACCCTATTGCGGAGGGTGTAACTATCCAGAAGGCATCCCTGCGCTCACTCAATAACGGTACTACGCTTGATAAGATTTTTGATACGGTCAAAAATATCAGAACAAAGACCGACAAACCTCTTCTTCTCATGATGTATCTTAATACTATATTTGTGTACGGAACAGAGAAATTCTTCTCTTTATGCCGCGAATATGGAATTGACGGCGTTATCGTCCCTGATATGCCATACGAGGAACGCAATGAGATTCTTCCACACGCTGATAAATATGGCATCCACAATATAAATCTTGTGTCTCCTGCTTCACATGACCGTATCAAGAAGATTGCCGCCGATTCATCAGGCTTTCTCTATTGCGTATCATCTAACGGCGTTACCGGTACACGAAGCGGCTTCAGCACTGATTTTGACGAATTCTTCGGACTAATACGCGACAACGCATCCTGCCCGTATTGTGTCGGCTTCGGCATATCCGGCGCACAGCAGGCACGTGACATGGCATCCTACTGTGATGGCGTAATTGTTGGAAGCGCAATTGTAAATATCATTGCCGAAAACGGAAAAGCCTGCGTTAATAAGGTCGGTGACTTTGTTCAGGAGCTGAAGGAGGAAATCTCAGACTCCATATAAATTGTATACTCTATAAAAGTCAAATACTCTGCGTAATGCAATATGTAATTCTCCGGGCAGCAATTTCCCACATTCATTATTATGCCTGCCCGGCTGTTACCTATTGCATTTTTCAAAAATACACACTCTTCTCATTCGCGATAAGCTCGCTCATTAATTGTCTGTAATCATCAGCTTTCAATGGTAATTGTACTGATATGTTGTTGTAAGCCGAATAATATGCTGATGCACAGAGCATAAGAGAATTAATACCCTCAGCTCCCTTCGCCGCAAGCAGTGAATCATCATGTCTGACCGATGCCTGTGCAAATTTTTCAAGGAGTGCCGGATATGGTTCGGGCTGCTTCTCAAACTCAATCGTTTCTTCTGTAAATTCCATGTCTTCCCGCGAATTAGCAGCAGCATCTCTTATATACCCGGTTACGTCCTGATGCTTCGTAAGTGTAAGTGTATTATCAATAAGCAGTGCGCGCCCCCTTGTCCCTATGACCTCAAGCCGCTCTTCGCAGCATGCTTCACCTGTTGACAGGATAAATGTTCCGGTCATCCCGTCATCGTACCGCATGATTATTGTTGCCTCATCATCCACTGCAAAATCATTATATTTTCCAAACGGAATTGAGGCATAGAGTTCCCGCGGCATACCGAACAGATACTGCCACATGTCAAGTATATGCTGGCCCTGATTAATCAGTGCGCCACCGCCTTCTCCGCAAAAACTGCTTCTCCACTGGCTTGATGAATGATAATGTGCCGTGCGCAGATATCTTGAATTAATGAGGCATACTCTTTTTATAATCCCAATAGCTCCGGAGTCAATAAGTTCCTTGAGCTTTCTGTATTTTGCATATAGTCTTTGATGAAACACTATGCCATATATGCAGTCATTATTAGTTGCCGCATTCTCCATATCTTTGGCTTCGCCTATATCTGCTGCCGCCGGTTTATCGCACAACACATCTTTTTTAAGCCTGAATGCCTCCAGTGCTATATCTCTGTGTGTCTTGTGCGGCGTAGCAATAATAACCGCATCATACAAATCCGGTGAATTAAATAAATCCTGCGTATTTCTGAAAATTGCTGTCTTTTCCCCATCAACATTAATAAGACTTCTGCCCCACTCCATTAATTCATCTTTTCTGATTACAACCGCAGAAAGCTTCATATGCGGAACTTCTCCTGAAGTTATCATTGCAGCATATTTTTTCCCCATGTTGCCAACACCTATAAGTGCAATTCTCAAATCTCTACATTCCATGGTTTAACCTCCTCATAAATCAGCCTTACCCACAGGCTTGTCAGCTTTTGCCATGGCATTAAGCCTTATCATGGCATATGCATCTGCCAGAGCATCTTCTATGCTGTAAGGTGATGGTCCCATCCCTCTGCTGTACAGTGCCGTCTTTTCCATAAGTGCAGCGATTGCAGTCTCATCCTCCGAAAGTCCGCACAATCCATGTGCAGGCTGATACAGAACTTTCCCTTGAAATGAGATGCTCTCAACTTCCCTGATAACAGCAAAATTAGGGTTAATGTCTCCTCTGTTGACAATCCTTGTTTTTATATCAATATCTGCTTCCGCACCATTATTATTCTCATCAAGATAATAAACCTTATCGTCTATTATCTCCCCTCTTGTACCCTGAATTTTATACGTATTTTTCCTGATTGGTGAACGGTATTGCTCAGAATCAAAATCATACCATGCCACTTTACCATTTTCAAATTCAAATGAAGCCACACATCTTTTCTTGTCTGCAATCCTTCCATCGGTGTATCTTTCATATCTTGTAAGAGTCTCAGCCGTAGGAAATGTATAGTTCTTTGCCGTAAGACTATATTTCATTCCCGGATTTATCCCAAGATATGCACGCATAAGGCTTGCCCCATGATACTCATGAGCAAGTGAAATATTCATGCAGCTGACATCTCCTATTATTCCACTTTTAACAAGTCTGATAACTGCTTTATTATGCGGATACTCACGGTACTGTTCGGCAACCACCTGTTTTTGCACTGCCTTGTTATATTCATACATCCTGAAAAGTGATTCTGTATCAAGTCCTGCCGGTGTCTCTGACAACACTGTCACCCCTCTGTCCATCCATTCTATAGCCGTATCACATATTGATGCCTTACTTACCGCAATAACCGCAAAGTCCGGTCTCATATTTATACAATCGTCTATCGATGTAACTGTATTTATTCCGTATTCCTGTGCAATCTTATCTGCCTTTTCCTGTCTCCTGCAATACATCGCATCAAGGCAAAACAGTTCCGGCATGGCTTTTGCTACACGCACATAATACATTGCTCTCCATCCGGAACCTACAATTATAAAATGATATCTTTTCACACTAATTGTCTTTCTCCGTCTTTACATTTACAATGCATATACCTATGCACACAAGTATGAGTGCAACAAGCGCGTTCCAGCCAAGCTCTGCTCCGCCCTCGCCAAGCCACCATGCTGAGAGGATAACTCCGAATACCGGATTGGTAAAGCCAAATATCGCAACCTTTGAAACCGGGTTGTACTTAAGAAGTATTCCCCAGAGTGAGTATGCGACTGCCGATATGCACGCCAGATACAAAAGCATAAGGATGGCGCTAACCGAAACCTGTGTAATTCTTCCGCCCATTACAAGTCCGAGAATAACCATCACTATTCCACCGAATATGAACTGATAACCGCTGAGCATTACCGGGTTGTCCTTCTTAGAATAGTTCTTCATGAGACATGATGAAAATGCATATGAAAGAGCACATAAGAACAGGCTTCCGTCACCCATAAGACTTAAGTCCATGTCTATCTTCTGTCCGTTCATGCTGACGATGATAACGCCTGCGAATCCGATTACGCAGCCTGCCACCTTTTTAAGATTAAGCTTTTCCTGTCTGAATATCAGCGCTGCTACAAGGATTACAAAAAATGTATTGGAACCGTTTATTATCGATGCCTTAACACCACTGTTGTGAGCAAGTCCTATATAGAAGAATATGTACTGAAGTATCGTCTGGAATATCGAAAGCTTAACGATGCTTGGAAGCGAGCTTTTAGTAGGCAGCAATGCACCGCGGTTAAGAATGCTTCCGATAATTATTGTAAGTATTCCAGCAAGAACGAATCTTGTTCCCGCAAATAAAATCTGTGTCCATGTCTCACCTGACGGTATGTTAAAAAGCGCATATCCAAGCTTTATGCACGGTGACGCGCTTCCCCACAGGAATGTACACACAAGTGCAAGTGCGCACACCACCCATGTCTTCTGTAAAATCTGTGTCTTATTAACTGCATTGGTTGTATTTTTCATTATTTCTCCATTCTGCCGGGATAACTCCTTCGGCTTATCATATTATGATGCCAGGGGCAAAAGGTCTTTCACCCACATGAGCTCGCTCATAGGTGGGTGAAAGACCTTGAGACCCGCCCCGATATGAGCATATCGTGGGATGATAATCCCCCGATATGCGAATATTTGGTAGGATTGTGTGAGTGCGAAGCACGGAACAATCCGTAGGCGTCAAAGTCGGGGGCTTTTAACCCCGACATCACATTATCCCAAATATTTTGCACGCAATAGCTGCGGCAATTACTATTGCAAGCACTATGTACTGATACACACGCTCGCCCTTACCTGATGTTATCTCGGCTTCCACCCCGTAATGATGCAGACACCAGCACAAAAGCTCTATGTTCTCCATCATATAATTAACTGTAAATGTACCACAGATTTTCTTTCCGTACCGGTCATACAGTGCCATTGAACCTTCTTCGCTGATACGCATTCTGCCTATATCACGGATATCCATTCTTCTGCGTCCTATGCTAATCCCATCCTTATCAACCTTAATTTTCCTGCCTACCGAAAAAGGCTGAAGACTGCCATCTCCAATCATGGAATCAACCAGCGCCGCATCCCCCTTGCCCTCAAGCATTGTAATGCACTGCTTTATAACTGCATATTTTTTGTTTTTATCCTCATCTGATACAGCGTTATAGTACCTTAAAATATTCATCTGTGTATTTCCCCTCTATAAATCTATTTAAAAGCTTGATTCCATGTCTGATATCAGGATATGTGTCACTTTGCTTTTTTCAGCTCATAAGGCTTCTTAAAATCCAATTAAAAAAGACTTAAACCAGCACAGCCGTTACCGCGGCAAGCTTTCCGCCTAAGTCTTATTTTATTCCAATGTCCGCCTATTCAAGAGTTCCAAGCATTGCAATGAGCGTCTCCTTATCATTAAGCTTGGGATTCTCCATAACAATATGAAGCAGGCTGTTAAGCGTCTCTCCTATTCTTGGGCCGCTCATTCCAAGCTCCATAAGGTCACTTCCGCTAATGTCAAGATCTTTTATTGAGATACAGTCGCCACGCTTTATTATCTCTTCATAAAGTCTGTTTATGACCTCAACGTGCTTTCTGGCTGCTGTCATCATGATACCTGTTGTCTCTTCCTTAGCTGCTATAACGCTCGTCTGATGCCGCATAAGCAGTGGCAGGAAATCTCTTCCGTACATGTGAATCGCTTCCCTTACCGCCGGTTCTGTCTCGTCTATTGATGTCTTAGACAGACGCACTATCTTGGTAACAGTATTAATCGTATTATTATCAAGCTTAAGGGCCTTAAGCTCAGCATTGGCATTATCCGCATCTGTAGCATTATAAAGAGCTGCATAACGAAGATACGGACTATTACCGGCATGCATCAGAAGCGTGAGTGTTGAGTTGCATCTTCTGTCTGTAAGTATTGAATCCATAACCGGAAGTACATACTGTGTAAGCCGTGTATCACACAGACGCTTCACATAATCCGGATGGTCTGACATAAGAATCTTGCCAAGTTCATCGTGAATTCTCTCCATGCTCACCTTGCTTATCGTGTCAGCCATTGCCCCGATTGCAGAATATGTATCCTCATCTATTATAAATCCAAGCTGTGCCGAGAATCTTATGGCACGCATCATTCTTAACGCATCCTCAGTAAATCTCTCACGGGCATCACCTACGCAGCGCACTATCCCGGCCTGCAGGTCACCTATTCCATTGAACTCATCAACAAGCCCGTCAGAATTGTTGTAAGCCATTGCATTAATCGTAAAATCGCGTCTCTTGAGATCATCCCTCAGATTCGCAGAAAACTCAACAGAATCAGGATGTCTTCCGTCGGCATAATTACCGTCAATCCTGTATGTAGTCACTTCATATCCGGTATCACCCATCATAACAGTGACAGTTCCATGCTTGATTCCCGTATCAACAGTTCGTCTGAAGAGCTGTTTTACCTGCATAGGAAGCGCCGAGGTTGTAATATCCCAATCCCCCGGCGTTCTTCCTATAAGGCTGTCCCTTACGCATCCTCCCACGACATACGCCTGTCTTCCGTCTGCCTCAAGAGTAGACAGAATCTCCTGCGCATCCGTGGGAATATTAATTGTTACATTATGTAAATCCAAATCATTCAAATCAGTCATTAATAAGCTTTGCCCCAATATACCATTGCCTTGGCAGGTCTGCCGCAGCATACGCACACATCAGAAAGATGCTCCTGCTCAAATGGCATACATCTTGACGTTGCTGTGGTCTCTTCCTTAATCTTATCTTCACATTCCTGATTGCCACACCACATAGCCTTAATAAATCCCGGCTTATTGGCAACAGCATCCTTAAATTCATCATAATTAAGTGCAACAGTTGTATGGCTGTCACGATGCTTTCTTGCTCTCTCAAGCATCTCCTTCTGGATTGTCTCGAGAAGTTCGCCAACCCTGACATCAATCTCATCAAGAGAAACTGTAATCTTCTCACCGTTATCTCTTCTGACAAGTATAGCCTGATTAGCTTCTATATCACGAGGTCCCATCTCTATTCTAAGCGGAATACCTCTCATCTCCTGCTCCGAGAACTTCCAGCCCGGACTCTTGTCACTGTCATCAACCTTAACGCGGAAGTTAGAAAGTACTTCCTTAATCTCAAATGCCTTATCAAGCACACCCGGCTTCTTCTGCATTACAGGAACGATACATACCTGTACAGGTGCAATTCTTGGTGGAAGCACAAGGCCGCTGTTATCACCATGAACCATAATAAGTGCGCCGATAAGTCTTGTTGTCATTCCCCATGAAGTCTGATGAACATACTTAAGCTTGTTATCCTTATCTGTGTACTGGATACCGAATGCCTTGGCAAATCCATCACCGAAGTTATGGCTTGTACCTGACTGGAGCGCCTTGCCGTCATGCATAAGGGCCTCAATAGTATATGTAGCCTCTGCTCCGGCAAACTTCTCCTTATCAGTCTTACGTCCCTTTATTACAGGAATTGCAAGAACCTCCTCTACGAAATCTGCATACAGGTTAAGCATCTGCTGTGTTCTTGCCTCAGCTTCCTCTGCTGTCGCATGTGCTGTATGTCCTTCCTGCCACAGGAACTCTCTTGAACGCAGGAACGGTCTTGTCTCCTTCTCCCATCTTACAACTGAACACCACTGGTTGCAAAGCTGTGGAAGATCTCTGTATGACTGTATCTCATTCTTATAGTAATCACAGAAAAGTGTCTCAGATGTAGGTCTTACACACATCTTCTCCTGAAGCGGCTGAAGTCCTCCTTCTGTCACCCATGCTACCTCAGGTGCAAAGCCCTCTACATGATCCTTCTCACGCTGAAGAAGGCTCTCAGGAATAAACATAGGCATGTACACGTTCTTCACACCTGTTGCCTTAAAACGGCGGTCAAGTTCATGCTGGATGTTCTCCCATATTGCATATCCGTCCGGTTTAAAAATCATGCAGCCCTTAACGCTTGAATAACACATAAGGTCTGCCTTCTTAACAACGTCTGTATACCATTGTGCAAAATCCTCTTCCATGGAGGTAATTGCTTCAACTAACTTCTTATCCTCTGCCATTACGCACTCTCCTAAAGTTTTTTATTAATTATTTTATCACGTTCAATATGGCATTTCAATAGCTGTATTCCGCCTTTTATGAGGCAATATGACACCGGACCGAGTACAAATCCCCAAAAACCATAGACAAGCAGACCTATATATATCGCTGCCATCATTGTTACCGGTGATATATCAAGCCCCTTACCCATGAGCTTTGCCTCAAGAATCTCTCTCTCAAAATACGTTATCACATATACCGTCATAAGGACTGCCGCATGCCATACATTGCCTCCAAGCACTGCCATTATGCTCCACGGAATAAGCACCGTTCCAGTCCCAAAAAACGGAAGTGCATCCAGAAGACCTATTGCGATACCTATTACCACAGCATACGGATTGCCTATAATCAGAAGCCCTGTCGTACACACCACCGCAGTACAGCATATTATAATAAGCTGCGTCTTAAAATACACATTTCCAAGCCTTGCAAGTGCGCTCCATAACACGTCTGCCTCTTCCCTGAATCTTGTATTTTTCTTCCACTTCCTGTAACTGTTCATGTCACGGCTCATATACACTGTGGATATTATAAGCATGAAAAATGCACCTGCCAACAAAAGCATTTTCTTCATAGCTGCAGATGCATATGCAAATGACGTCCCCATGGCAGAAGCCATCCGTCCACCATCAAATGATTCCTTCAGCGAATCAACTCCATTGCATACCATTCCATACATACGTCCAATCTCAAGTCCAAGCCACCCGTCCATGCGCTCACATGCCTGTAACACATGTGCATCACACATCCGGCAGTAATAATCATAATTACTTATAAGCCCCCTGATTTCTGATATTGCAAAATATCCAAGTGCTCCGATAACTATGGCTGCAGCCGCCGTCAGAGCTGTGACAATTACAATTGCTGCTGCCGTCTTATTTCCCCGGAACAGCCTGCCATGGGCAGTATCCGCAAGTGCCGTCACTTTATTCTCCAGAAGAACTGACAAAAAGAACGCCAGTACAAACGGTGCTGCGAGCGGCAGAATATATCTGACGCTTAAGAATACAGCAATGCTTATACCGGCACTTCCTCCAATAAGTATTAACTTGTCTCTGATATCTTTGTTCACCGGCTCCACCATATGCAGACGCTTTAACATCCACACCTATCTGCATTATGGTATTATTGTTCCACCAATTCTTCCGGCTATTCAGCAATTTTCAAAAATGACGGTTTCGTCTCGTAATGCCTGCCTGCAACATCCACTGCACATGCACACAGCGCAATCTGTCCATTTGCAAGAACAAGCTTCCCGGCTATATTACTGTTGCTGCCGTACTTTGCATCACCCACAAGTGCATGACCTCTTGATGCAAACTGCACACGAATCTGGTGGTGCCTTCCGGTTACAAGCTGAATTCTCACAACCGACATTCCATCAAGACTTCCTATCACCCTGTAATTAAGTTCTGCACGCTTTGCACCCGGCTCGCCCTCAGAAGCCACATGTGATGTATTGCTCACGGCATCCTTTACAAGATAATCCGTCAAAGTGCCCTCAACTGCATCTATGCAGCCCCAAACAACAGCTATGTATGTCTTATTAAATGTATCCTGCTGCATAAGCCTGTTAAGCCTTGCAGCATCCCTTGATGACTTTGCAAACACCATAAGTCCTTCAACAGGCCTGTCGAGCCGGTTGATCACTCCTATATACGTGTCCTCGCCCTTCTTACGCCTGTATGTCATAAGAATGCTTACCATATCGGCATCAAATGAGCGGCTGCCCTGTGCAAGCACTCCTGCAGGCTTACGGCATATAATCATGCCATCATCTTCATATATAATATCCGGCTTCATAATCAGATCTTGAATCTGTAGCCAACACCCCAGATAGTCTCAATATACTGAGGATTAGATGTGTCAGCTTCGATTTTCTCCCTTATCTTCTTAATGTGGACTGTGACAGTAGCAATATCTCCAATTGATTCCATATCCCAGATCTCCTTAAACAGCTCATCCTTGGTATATACATGATTAGGATTCTGTGCAAGGAATGTCAGAAGGTCGAATTCCTTCGTCGTAAATGCCTTCTCTTCACCATTTACAAATACTCTTCTTGCAGTCTTGTCAATCTTAATTCCTCTGATCTCGATTATATCATTGTTGCTGCGCGCACCGCTTGTAAGGCTCTGATATCTTGCAAGATGCGCCTTAACTCTTGCCACAAGTTCACTTGGACTGAATGGCTTGGTCATATAGTCATCGGCTCCCAGTCCAAGTCCCCTTATCTTATCAATATCCTCTTTGCGCGCTGATACAATTATAATCGGTGTATTCTTCTGCTCCCTTACCTGCCTGCATATCTCAAAGCCGTCAACTCCGGGAAGCATGAGATCAAGAATTATCATATTAAAATCCTGTGAAAGTGCAAGATTAAGCCCGCTTTCGCCATCTTTGGCAACAGTCACCTCAAATCCGCTCAATTCAAGGTAATCCTTCTCAAGTTCTGCAATACTCTCCTCATCTTCAACAATCAATACTTTCTCACTCATTCTGTGATTCTCCTTCGCTTACATTATTATCTTTAATCACCTTTTTAAGACGGATATTCATAACTGTTCCGACTCCTTCCTTACTCTCGGCCCATATCATTCCTCCGTGCTCTTCTATTACTTTCTTAACTATCGCAAGCCCGATTCCGCTTCCGCCCTGCTTGGAATTGCGCGATGAATCCGCCCTGAAAAACCGTTCAAATACATGCCTAAGATCTTCCTGGCTGATTCCCTTACCATTATCCTCAATACGTATCAGCGCATAATCTCCGTCATTGAACAGCTCTATCCTTATCATACCCTTGCGGTCAGACATATATTTGACAGAATTGCTTATTATATTATTGATAACACGCTTCATCTGCTCAATATCTATCATTACATACTGCTCTTCATTAGAGAAATTATGGTATTCCATGCTGATGCCCTTAGTCTCAAGCTCCAGTCCTATCTCCTCACAGCAGTCTTCCATATAATGATTAATATCTATCTTAGTAAATGTATACGGAACCCTGTTCATGTCAATTCTTGAATACATCGTAAGCTCGTCAATAAGCTTGTCCATATCAGAAGCTCTGTTATATATGGTCTTAAGGTACTTCTCCCTCTTCTCCGGTGTGTCTGCCACACCATCAAGCAGCCCCTCGACATATCCCTTGATTGCTGTAAGAGGTGTCTTAAGGTCATGGGAAATATTCCTTATGAGCTCCTTTTCCTCTGATTCTGCCTTAATCTTCTCCTCGGCATTATTCTTAAGGATAATTCTCATCTCCTCAAAGTCCTTGGTAAGTGACGCAATCTCATCACCACTGTACTCTACCGGCAGTTCAAAGTCCAGATTGCCCTCCTGAATATTCTGCGCCGCAAGCTTAAGACGCATGATAGGCTTAACTATAGAGCTGTGCATCCACAAAGTGAGCAGCAGGCTCGTCATAATAAGAATAATTATTACCGCCAGCAGAAGCTCCATAAGCATAAGCTTCATCTGTGGAACAATCTTAACAGTTGCAGTAAGAATAAATGCACTGTAACAATTGCCCGCTTTATCAGTAAAATCATACTGCTTGACAAGACACTGGTACTCATCACCATAATACACATTGTACCCGGAATTATTGTCACCCTCTCCGTAATCAGGGAGCATGTCGTCCGTAAGACTCTGGGATTCTCCAACATCAGAGAATACTATCTCATTATTCTTACGAAGGATAAAATTAGAAAATCTGGCTTCAACATTGGCAGATAACTCCTGCAGATACTTCTGGTCATTGAATCTCTCCGGATTCTCCGTTGCCTCTCTGCGTATCTCATCATATATTGAATTGGTAATTCTGCTTAACATAGATGCCGGAGCAAGATTACTGCCCCATTCCACGCCCTCAACCTCATAGTTTGTCTGCATGCCCTTATTCTGGATTACCATAATTCCGGTAATTACTATACTGCACAATACTATCGGAAGCAGGAACATCACAACAAATGATACCTTAAGTTTGGTATTAAGCTTCATATAACATCCTCATCACAGGTAATTATTAATTATATACCCATAAAATCACACTTATTATCATAAGAAATTTTATCACGATTCACCATAAAATGATATTAAATAATCATAAAAAACGCATGCGGCATTCATGCCGCATGCGTCACAAAAAATTATCAGCCTACTCTGAGCTTAAACTTCTGTATCTCTCTGTCCGAATCAACTTTCTCAATAAGCGCCCCCAGTGAACGGAGCTTAATCTCAAAGTCCTCATATCCCCGCTGGATATACTGTATATCATCTATTATAGATATGCCATCTGCCGCAAGTGCCGCAATTACAAGCGCTGCACCGGCTCTTAAATCAGGTGACGCAACCTGTGCACCTGTAAGTCCCGGAACACCCTCTATATATGCAGTATTGCCCTCAACTTTAATCCTGGCTCCCATTCTGGTCAGCTCATCAACATACTTGAATCTGTTCTCAAAAATGCTCTCAGTAACCATGCTTGAACCATTAGCAAGTGCCAGAACAACTGCCATCTGCGGCTGCATATCCGTTGGAAATCCCGGATAAGGAAGTGTCTTTACATTCGTGCTTCTAAGGTTAGGATGACCGACAACCCTTACCGCATCATCATACTCTGTAACTTCACAGCCTATCTCGAGAAGCTTCGCAGAAATAGACTCCAGATGCTTAGGAATGACATTACGTATTGTAACATCACCCTTAGTTGCCGCAGCAGCAAACATAAATGTTCCGGCCTCAATCTGATCCGGAATAATTGAGTACGTCGTGCCGCTAAGATGCTTAACACCTTTAATCCTGATTACATCAGTTCCCGCACCCTTAATATTAGCTCCCATAGAATTAAGGAAATTGGCTACATCTACAATATGCGGTTCCTTAGCTGAATTCTCAATAATAGTGTTGCCTTCTGCCATACATGCCGCAAGCATTATATTAATTGTTGCACCTACCGATACCACATCAAGATATATATGGCTTCCCTTAAGTTCCTTCGCCTCAGCGATAACCATTCCGCCCTTAATCTCAACATTGGCACCAAGTGCACGAAATCCCTTAATATGCTGATCAATCGGTCTGCTTCCGATATTACATCCGCCCGGAAGTGCTACCTCAGCTCTTCTGTACTTGCCAAGAAGTGCTCCGAGAAGATAATATGATGCTCTTATCTTCTTAATGCTGTCATTATCAACGATAACATCATTAATACTCTGACCGTTAATCTGCACTGAATTATTGTAAACGTACTTAACCTTAGCTCCTATGCCTTCAAATGTCTGGAGCAGCGCACGTGTATCTCTAACATTAGGAACATTCTCAATTGTAACAGTCTCGTCAGCCATTATTGCAGCTGCAAGGATTCCAAGTGCCGCATTCTTGGCACCACCGATGGATACATCTCCGCAAAGAGGCATGCCACCTTTAATAATATACTGTTCCATAATTCCTCCAAAAATCTTCAAAAAAATAACCTATAAAATTATATCACATCATATTATTTTGTAAATAGCGTTTTTAAATCCAAAAAAGCCTAAAAAACGGGACGATAATTAAGTATACCGTCCCGTCTCAGATATTCTGTCAATTATTAATACTTGTTAACGTAATTAAGCGGATTGACTGCCGTTCCATTAATCCTTATCTCAAAATGAAGATGCGGTCCGGTACTGTCACCTGTATTGCCGCTGTAAGCAATTACATCATACTGATCTACCGCCTGTCCTACAGATACTTTAATTGAACTTAAGTGTCCATATCTCGACATAACACCATTAGCATGCTGTATATCTACGCAGTAACCATATCCTGAATACCATCCTGCTCTTACTACACGTCCGGATGCTGTCGCCATTACAGGCGTTCCCTGGCTGCAGCTCCAGTCTATTCCTGAATGCATCCTGCCCCATCTGTACTCAAAACCTGATGAGAATGAACCGCCATATATAGGCTTAATGTATGTCGGAGGTGTCTGTGTACCAACCTCAATAATCTTTGGCTGTGACTCCTCAATAATAGTCTGTGTAATAATATCTCTTGAGCTTTCCTTACCGTCAACATACTCGATATCAGCAGTAACACGTCTGTATCCTTCAGTACCTTCCTGAATTACATTGCTTGTACCACGATACATTGAATCATTATCAACATACTGCACATCAGCATTGTATGATTCCTCATATGTCTTACGTTCCTTAGTAACTACTGAAAGCTCAGGTGTAGGCACTGTGATTATAAGCTGGTCACCCGGCATAATCTTTGTATCCTCTGTGACGCCTTCGTTAAGATCATAAAGCTCTGAAAGCTTAATATCATTCTTAGATGCAATTCCTGAAAGCGTGTCTCCCGGAACAATCTCATATACTGTCTTCTCAGCCTTCTCCTTGGTAACTGCCTCAACAGCATCATCAAGGCTGACTATCTGTGACTCATCTGCTGTAGTCTTAGATACGGATACGTTCTGCTGGAATGAAATCTCTGTGAGACCTTCTGCTGTGCTTCCTTCCTTAACCGATGAATCTGATGAAAGTGCTCCGTTCATTGCGGCAGCAACTATATCACTTGAATTACTTCCGATTCCTGACTTAACCATATCAACTGAATACTGGTTAGAATCATTGCTGTCAGCAACAAGGTTAACCTGGAATTCATTGTTGGAATCAAATCCCGACTTAACCTTATCCATAAGATTAAGCACATCATCCCTGCTTCCGACTGTAACAGTAAAGTCATTTATTCTTACTGTGTAAGCTTCCTTGACATCTACATCAACAATGCTTGGTGCAAGGTTATCATATATTGCATTCTCAATATCCTGCTCTGACATTCTTGTTGCAAAGAGCCTGGACTCTTCATATACCTTAAAATCAGGATCCATGTAAACTACTTCTGAGTGCTCACTGCTAAGACGCTTCCTCGCTGCTGCCATAGCTTCATTAGCTTCATCTACAGAATTGACCGCACCAATCTCATTGCCATCAAGCACTACTGTATAGTAACCTACACTGCTGTCCTTCTTCATTTCTGCTATAGGAATATAAAACAGACAGAAAAGGCATGTAAGTGACATTGCCTTAACAAGTGTAAGTCTTATCTTTCTATTGTATCTGGTCAGCTTAGACATGTTTCCTCCTGTCATAATTTTAACATTTTGTAATAGATTTGTAACAATTGTTATCTTAGCACTATAGCAGCTTAATGTAAAGGTTTTTTCAAGTTTTAGCAAATTGTACTTAAAAAAGTACAATTTTTGTGTGGCTTTCAGGCTTTTTCGGCATCCATCTCATCCTTTATTCTGCCCTGTATATCATTAAGGCATTCAAGAAGCAGCGGATTAAATGTTCCGCACTCGCCATTCATTATCATCTCTATTGCCTTTTCGTGTGGAAATGCTTTCTTATACACACGCTCACTGGCAAGCGCATCATATACATCCGCAACAGAAACCACCTGTGCCGATATAGGAATCTCATCCCCTTTAAGACCATCCGGATACCCCCTGCCGTCATACCGCTCATGATGCCATCTGCATATCTCAGTAGCAACCCTGACAAGCTCCTCATCCTGATACATGGTAAGGCTGTGAAGCATTGACGCCCCAATCATGGTGTGCATCTTCATAATCTCAAATTCATCCGCCGTAAGTCTTCCCGGCTTATTAAGAATCTTTTCATCTACTCCTATCTTGCCTATATCGTGCAGTGCCGAAGCTGTTGTTATAAGATATCTGTCATGCCATGAGATGTCATATTTGTCAGTTTTCTGGATAAGCCTTTCAAGAAGCATTCCTGTAATCTTATTAATGTGCAGTACATGGCTTCCGCTTTCGCCGTTACGGAATTCGACTATGTGACTGAGGATTCCAATCATCATCTGATTATCCTTCTCCTTCTCATAAATCTGTTCTGTAACAAGCTGTACGAGCCTTCTCTGCTTGGAATAGAGCTTTATTATATTGAATACCCTGTTATATACAACTTTTGCGTCAAACGGACTGCTTATGTAATCCGACACACCAAGAGAATAAGCACGGCTTACATTGTCATCCGAATTATCCGTGGATATCATAATTACGGGTATATCCTCAATCCAGTGATTCCTGTTCATATATACAAGCACTTCAAAGCCGTCTTTTTTCGGCATTATCATATCAATCAGAACCAGTGCTATATCATTCTCATACCGGCGGAGCATATTTATACACTCTTCACCTTCTGATGCCTGAAGAATTCTGTATCTGTCCCCAAGTATGTCAGCAAGCAGCTCTCTGTTAACCGGTGCGTCATCAACTATAAGTATCTGCGGTCTGTCATCATTACCCCGGCAATTCTTAACAGGTTCCGGTCTGTCTTCTATTATGTCATTCTCGGTTATGACCATATTCTTTTTCATCTTAGCCTGATACATAAGCTTATCAGCCCTGTCAAATGCGTTCTCTACCGGCTCATTAGCTGCAACAACTCCGCCAATGCTTGCGGACATCTGTATTCTTGAATATCCGGGAACACTTGCAGCGTGTATTGTAGTCTGTATCTGCCGGAGTCTGGCTGATAAATCCGCACTGCTCACCCCGTCAATAATTACAATAAATTCATCGCCGCCAAAACGGATAAGCCTGTCAGTCTTACGTATACACTTTCTTATTGCATCGGCGGCAGAGATGAGCGCCATGTCTCCGGCACTGTGACCATATGTATCATTGTAAAGCTTAAAATCATCAAGGTCTATCAGCGCAACTCCCGCACATGTTGTCTCTTTTCTGGCTTCATCCTCATAATATCTTCTGTTGTATGCACCTGTAAGCGCGTCCCTGTACAGCTTATCAGTATATCCCGAGAGCTTGCTTACAAGCCTCTCGCATCCATCCGAATCTATAAGCGTGTCGTCATCAAGCTTCTCTATGAGCTCCATTACATATGGTGTGCCTTCTATCTCGAGATATTCCGCTGTTACCTGATATACGTCTGAGCCGATAAGTTCAAGCTTTGTCTTACGCGTCTTGTCATTAAGGCATTTGGCAGAAATACAGTTCTTACACGGCACTTTTTTCTGCCAGTAATCGTAGCAGCTGCATTTCTCCTTCTCTTCCCCCGGTCCCTCACCGCTGTGCACCTTTGCAATTGAATCTACATCAAGGAGGCGTACAACAGTAAATACATCCCTGAGCATATTCATTTTGTCCTGCACCTGCTGCATTGTCATGCCACTGCTATTCTTCATGCATCTGCCTCCCGCTAAGTTATAGCTTTATATCAATTCTTACATTCTTTCCGTTTCTCATTTGCTCTTCTTATTTGACTTTTTCTTTTTCTGCACAGAATATCCGAATCTGCCAATCTTTTTCCCCAATTCATAATACTCTCCATGTGAATAAGCCACCAGGCCGGCATCATTAAGGTGGAAAACATTCTTTGAATCCATATAACTGTCATCAACCGTAACTCCGACAACCTCTGCAATAAAAAGGTCATGGCTTCCAAGCGGCTTAACGTCAACGACCCTGCATTCGATATTCACCGGACTCTCAGCAATTCCCGGTGCACTTACATTCTGTGATTCCTGTGGCGTAAGATGCATCTCCTTAAACTTGTCAACATCACGTCCCGACTTAACTCCGCAATAATCTGTTGCAAATGTAAGCTTCTTCGTCACAAGGTTCACAACAAATTCCTTTGTCTCGCTGATTATTGCATGTGAATAACGTTCTTTACGCACCGCTATTGAAAGCATTGCAGGTGATGAACAGACAGTTCCCGCCCATGCTACTGTGATAATATTAGGCTTCTCACCCTTTCTTGCACAGCTTACCATAACGGCAGGGACCGGATACAGCATATTTCCGGGCTTAAAGCTTATCTTTGACATAATCAACCGCCTCCATAATTATTGCTCCATGATCTGCTGCCAGACCATTGCTTTGTATCAGCCTGTAATCCGGTGCCTTAAGTATACTGTCTGTATACATCGTCCTGACTACCGTCGCACCAACTGATATATCTTTGCACTTAAGTTCAAGCTGTAGTTCTTCCGTGCTTATTCCGTTATTCTCCTTAACGCCCCTGCTCTGCCATGCAATATCAAACCACTCTGCATCTTTGGCATCATCCCCGGCATGTGCCTCTATCATTCCGTCAGGCACAAGTGCCACATAAGCTGTTGTAATTACTCTTGTCCGCGGATCCCTGTCGTACACTCCGTAACTTTTGAGCTGTTCAATATCTATATTCTTAATTCCGGTCTCCTCTTCAAGTTCCCTTCTTGCGGCATCATCTATGCTCTCGCGGAACTCAATAAATCCGCCCGGTGTAGCCCACATGCCTATACACGGATGATTGCGCCTCTTTATCAGCAAAATCCTCTTAAGGCTTCTCTTACCATGCTCCTGCGCATATGTAAACACAAGAATATCCACAGTATTACATGGATTATCATACTTGCGGGGGTCATATTCCTCAAGGAATTCCTGAAGCGTCTGCCCCGCCTCGTTAAGTTCACCGCTTCCGATAAACTGCCTGTTCTGTTCTTCGCTAAGAAATGTCATATCTGCCTCTTTTCAAATTACTGCATTATAAGATGTCGGAATCAAAAGCTCCGGCTCTGATGCCTGCGGCTTGTTCCGTGCTCCGCACTTCCACGATCCCGGCATCATTACAATTAAATATAGCATTTATTTACTATTTATTCCACCAAAAAAACCGGCAGATAATCCGTCTGCCGGTTAATTCAATCCAAAATAAATATTAGAACATAAGTCTTACAATCCATGTTACAAAGCTTACAACAACGTATGATGCACCCATAACAAGCGGAATGTTCTTCTCATTCCTGCAGAGTGAACGGATAGCCATGAATAAGAAAACATATCCCGTAACTGATGCAAACAATGAGATGCATGATGCAAGGTGATCAAGGAAACCGATTGAAGTAAGTCCTATAAGCCAGTTAAGAGCCTTAGCAGGTATTCCGAATATTGTAAGGATGCCATAAGCTGCAAGTCCCTGCGTAAACGTAATGTCTGCCTTGTCAAATGCCTTAACAAGCACCTTAAGCATTAATGCAAATATAGCCGCTGCAACAGCAATAAGAAGAATCTCCAGGAACATGTTCTTAAAGATTGCTCCTGTTGAATACAATCTTCCGTACTTTGAACCCGAATTGCTTATAAGCATCTGGAAAAGTCTTACGATCATATTAACTACAGCCTGTGCACCGATAAGGAATGCAACAAGAACTATATTGGCATTAGCCATGTATGAATTAATTGTATCAACGGGTGAACTGATCAGGCCCTTGAATATTGCAAAGTAATTAGCTGCCGCATTAGCGCCTGCCTGCTTAACTGCCTCCATCTGTGCCGAAGAAGGTGCCTGCGGTGCTGACATCTGTGGCGCTGCTCCCGTTGGTGCCTGTGGTGCTGACATCTGTGGTGCTGCTCCTGCCGATGCCTGCGGTGCAGTCATCTGTGGTGCTGCTCCTGCCGGTGCCTGTGGTGCAGTCATCTGTGGTGCTGCTCCTGTTGGTGCCTGTGGTGCGGTCATCTGTGGTGTCTGCTGCTGGCATGAGCAGATCTCGCCATCCTTTAACGGCTTTCCACACTTAGTACAAAAACCCATCTTACTATCCCTCCTGAAGTAAAAATATAAATTTTATAAAAATACTATAAAATTTTATCATAGTTTAATTTTATTAGCAACTAATTTTCAGTGTGGTGTCTGCGCTCCTTGCGCTTATCCCGTATTGCCTGCTGCTTAAGCCGTATCTTCTGTGCGCCTGCTTCATCCGTAACCTTGATAATACGCACAACATAATACCTGCCGTTATCCGCCTGCTTGACTCTCATTCTTGTCTTGACATATCCGTGCTGTCCACACTGATACAGTGCATAATACACCTTAGTATTGCCGGAAAACCACGGTATCAGCTCTTTGCATGCATTGCCGCATTTGTGGCATCTGCATACCTCAAGTTCCTTATTGGCAAGCGCTCCTTCCCTTGTTCTGAAGCCGCGTGAGATGTATTTTTCGTATGTGTCATACATCGCGTGAATCTCCTGTGAACGGCGGTACGGAATTCTGTAACAGTCGATTGAATAGTATCCCTTTACACCTTCAATATCCATCATCTGCATTACATGCGCCGTATATCTTGCATCATTAATTGCTCTGTGGAATTCTTCCGTCTCGCTTAAGTGCATGGCCTCAATAACACTCTGTAGTGACCGCCTTATCTTGCCATCCTCATAAAGAATGCTGTAGAACTTCTGTATATCGTAGAATATGAACGGCATCGGAAATTTATTCTCAACACCAAAGAATTTCATATTACGCTGCAGTTCAGTAAGGTCACCGCTGCCCCATATGCAGAACATATAATCTTCGCCACACCACTCAAGGAATTCCTCCATAACCTCCGGGAATGCTCCTCCGGCAAGCAGCTCATCACTGCTTACGTCAAGAAGTTCCTTAACAATATGATGAAGCTTTGTATATAGCTGCGGCCTGATAAGCCTGTCAAATTCACCCACAACATTAAATGAACTGTCCAGCTTGACTGCCCCAATCTCGATAATCTCAAACGGGAGCTTTTTATTCTCAAATTCTTTGCCCTTTGGACACTGGTTCCATTCCAGATCCATAACAATATAGTTCATAATTACCCTTTCACATCTGCACTGTGGCTGTTAAAATATACAAAGTCATCTATGGCATCAAGTATGTCTGCAAATGTTTCTCTCGGAGCCTCTTCGATATACTTTGTAAGTATATCCGGTTCTTTGTCCCCTTTATATCTTCCATAGAATATATCATACAGATTATGTCCCCTGACGTAAATCCTTATTTTTTCGAGATTATCCTTAATATCCTGAGGACCATCTATCTTTATATTAAAGCGTTCCTGCATATTTCTCATGCTTTTGAGCTTATACAGATATTCTGTGTACTTTGCATAGAGAATATCATAGAACTGCTGCTCATTCTTAATGACACCGATCTTCGCCATTACCTTCGGGTCAAGGAAATAATTCTCAAATGAGTAATATTTGAGTATAAGCACATTGCGGTCCGTCACCCTCGGTATAGTTCCCGTATCCTCATGCTCCCTCGCCCGGTAATAGCCGCATAACTGATCCTTTAACATCTGCGGATTCTTACCGTCGCTGTCTCTTATCATCAGAAATGCATCCTTAAGGTAGAGTGAATTAATGTACTTGAGGTTGGCATGCGTCTTGATATTGGTACAGCTGTTAGTCGCAATAATCGCCACGCGGTTAAGATGCCCGTTCTCATCAACAATCTCCGAATAATACTTCTTAAGGAGCAGCGGCAGCCTGTTACGGTCCTGCTTGCCCTCAACGATGAATACAAAGCTGACGTTAAGCAGGTCATTGGCAGTATATCCGAGATTATCAAGAATCTTATCAATATCTGTTGACGGATTAAGTATCGTAGAGCCTGTCCTGTCAGTTATAACCTGATGTATCTGCTTTGTTGTAAAGTTAAACAGCATAACCGGTGCATGTGTACAGAACATTATCTGATTCTTCCTCGACAGCCTGTACATTATTTCGCCTGCCGCTTTCTGAAGCTGCGGATGAAGAAACAGCTCCGGCTCTTCTATTATAATTATGTATGGTGCAATATTATCCGTCTCTACATATGTCTCAAGCAGTGAAAGAATATATATGCTCTTAAGTCCCTCGCCATATGACTGGATATCCGCCTCTAAGCCTCTCGCATTATTATTGATAATTGTATTAATCTTAAGCTGTCTTGCGGCATCAAAATCAATCTCATATCTTACCTTCTCCGCAATCGCACCATTCTTGACAAAATTACGGTTAAGCTTATCAGCAAGGGCATTCAGATTGATATTGAACAGCTTATGCTGCATAAGTCTTGAAGTCTCCGCAAGAGTAAGCTCGTCCGGTTTTTTCTGATTAATATAGCCTATACAGCTGAAGCACTGGTTGCATTTTTTTGCCGAATCAAATATACATCTTGACGTATCCAGTTCTGCAATCGCATTATTGCCATACAGAAGATTGATATCCTCAAGCATATCCGTCTTGTTGCGCCCATGGTCCACATAATATATCTTAGGCATAACCATCTTTATAAATGGATTATTCTTCTTAACACCGTCCCGGTATCTTACAGCTCCATCTCTTCTGTACACATACTGGAATTCAAGAATGCCGCCGCAATATGACGGAAGCTTCTCACAAAAGTCTTTCTGCCACAGATCATAATGCTTATAATTGCTCACAATGCCATTATCATGAAGATATTCAAGGTCATCCTCATTAATCTCAAGCCTGACATCTATAACAATATTGCCTACATCTTCATGAAAATCTTCAGCACTTACAGAATAATCACCGGCAACCGCGCGTACTGCGTCAAGCACATTGCTCTTACCGGAATTATTGCGTCCTACAAGTATAAGTGCGTCGTCGATATCTGTAAGTTCAAGATCTTTTATGGATTTGAAATTCTTAATATGAAGATATCCTATTCTCATGCCTGTGTCCCCATTTCTTCAATCAGTCCTTAATCATACATCCCTCAAGCATAAGCTTATACAGGGTAGGTGACAGATGGAATTCATCCATAAGTCTTGTCACCTCGTCAAGGGACTGCTTACGCTTTGTCCCTGTCTTTTCGGCTCTTATAAGCAGATTCTTAGGCGTATGCGCAAAGTCAACAAATTCCATGACCTGTGTCCTGTATCCACAGTACTCAAGAAGCTCCGCCCTTATTGCATCTGTCATAAGTGCTGCCGTTCTCTCTTTTATGAGACCATATCTTGTAAGTACCGAATAATTATCACTCTCTATCTGACCGTTAAGTTCATGCTGGCAGCAAGGAACCGAGAAAATCATCTTTGCATTCCAGCATACGGCATTATACAACGCATAATCCGTTGCCGTATCACACGCATGAAGCGTAATTACCATGTCCACAGGCTTATCACTGTGATAACCGTTTATGTCACCAACTTCAAAATGCAGCCCGTCATAACCATACTTTGCCGCAGCCTCGTTACAGTGTTTAATCACGTCCTCCTTAAGGTCAAGTCCGGTCATCGTTACATTCATGTGCTTTACTTCTGTGAAATAGTAATAAAGAATAAATGTAAGATATGACTTACCGCAGCCAAAATCAATTATATTAAGGTGCCTGTACCCTTTATCCTTAATGACATCATCTATAATCTGTGCAAATCTGTTAATCTGCTTGAACTTGTCATACATGGTACGGACAACCTTTCCCTCAGATGTCAGAATACCCATATCTATCATCGGCTCGATTATATCGCCCTCATTAAAAATGTATTCCTTCTTCCTGTTATGTCCCGCTGCAATCTTCTGTGGGTTGAACTGTGTTGTGCGCTTACACACCATTGATGCCGTACCCTTTTTAGATACCATGACAGAACATTCTTCCCCGTCTGTCCATGCATTGAGCTGTCCGTATCCGGTTCCGAGCCATCCCGCACACATATCTATAAGCTTCTGCTCATCCCACGCAGATACATTCTCATGGAACGCCTGCTTTTGTGTAAGTCTCTCTATCTGATATCCCTTTTCCTTGCGTACCACCGTAATTTTGCGGTATCTGACATCTTTCGACACTGCCTTGCTCACTACAATTTTGAGTGGATTCTTTGCAAATATTTTTCTAT